>Ga0181516_10000258_pt1 | contig 53188 bp, 47 predicted proteins | sample PEATcosm2014_Bin_25_FD_121104 | JGI IMG/M metagenome (GOLD analysis project Ga0181516, IMG submission 121104) | Peatland microbial communities from MTU Mesocosm Facility, Houghton, MI, USA - PEATcosm2014_Bin01_10_metaG | ecosystem: Environmental > Terrestrial > Soil > Wetlands > Peat | place...
CCTGATAACGGCGAATCTCTTTGGCCTTGAGCCTCTTCAGGATATAGGCGTCGTTCGCGCCGCCTTTGTGCTTGGCGATGGCCTCATCCAAATCTTCACTGGTGGCTTCGGTGAATGCGGCCTTGTTTTTTGCCAGCAGGTCGTAGAAGTCGCCGGCGATCTTCTGTAGCTTCTCTGCTGTGTCGGCGGGCTTGAGCAGCTTGACGGTGGCCAGGAAGTCCAATTCAACCGGATCAGCGGCGCTGCCTGTGAGGAAGAACTTGTCCAAGCGTCCATGACGGAAGTAGGTAAACAGGGCCGGGAAGCTGGGAGCAAGGCCGCTGTCGGCGGCAAGCTGCCGTGTGGAGCGCGCCTTCTTGGGCAGCCGCTTGATGCGGGCGAAGAGGTCCGGATACTTGTCGCGCACTTCGCGGATTTCTCCCAGGTATTCTAGTTCGCTTTCCTCGTCCTCATCCTCTCCCGTGACAATTTTCTTGGAGTTCAAGCGGGCGAAGAGGTCATGCGATTTGACTTCCTCGCCTTCGGTCAGCAGACGGGCATCGGCACCGAGCATTTCAATGAACGCATGAATCTTAGCCTCCGCGGACTCGCGCAGCTTAATCAGGTCGTTGCCCTCTTCCGTTGGGAAGAAGTTGTATGTGTGTATGCTGGTGAATTTTGTATCCACGCGATTAACGCGGCCTACCCGCTGAATCAGCCGTGTTGGGTTCCAGGGAATGTCATAGTTGATGACCACGTTGGAGCGATGCAAGTTCACGCCTTCGGAAAGCACTTCCGTACAAACCAGAATCCGGTAATCGTCGCGCGGGTGGAACGCGTTCGCGTCAAAGTTAGCGATCACGGCCTTATGCGCAGATTCGTCCGATTGCCCTGAATAGCAAAGGACTTGCGAATCAACCTGCTTGGCAATTTGCGCGGTCAGATAGACTGCTGTTTCCTGCGATTCCGTAAAGATGATGAGCTTGTTCTTTTTCAGCAACGCTTGGCCGGTGAGAATATCGCGGAAAGCCTCCCACTTGGGATCACGATGGACGGCCTTCCAAATAGTCTGAATGCGCTTCAGCGTCTTCAGGTCAGCAGCCAAATCTTTAATGAATTCGGGCGTGAAATCCTTAGCGTCCAACCGCTCGGCTTTATCTTCGGCAAGCAGCGTTTCAATGGCGTCCTGGCAGTCCTCATCCAGCAGTTCAAAAATCTTATTGATGTGCTTCTTGCTGATGTAGACGTGACCTTTGTGGAACTCGCCAATTACCCGCTCGTAAGAATGTATGAAGCGGTCAAGCGTCAGGCGAAACGCATGGAAGCTGCTCTCAAGGCGCTTCACCATAAGAATCTTCATGAACTTTGCAAGGTTGCGCTGGCCCTGAATCTCCCCGCCAGTATCCCCGCCCTCGTAGTAGGTCAAGGGGCGATAACGAGCGAATTTGAATTCGGATGCAATGAGCCGGGTTGTTTCGTCAAACACCTGGCTCTCAACTGCATTGAATTTGTAGAACAGCGGTTGCGGGTCTTCAACGGCGGGGAAGCGAAGTCCCTGCTGGAGCATATCCTCACCGTAATACTTCTGAATTTCGGTTCTGGTGCGCCGGATCATCAGGTATTTGAGAACGCGCTCGCGCGTGGACCGCGCGTTACCTTGAACCACCTTAAAATAGCGCTCTCGGTCGTTTTGCCTGTCCAGCCCTTCGAGTTTCTTCTCTAGCGCAGAAAAGAATGCTTCCAGGTTGCGCAGATTCGGTATCGTGCTGTTTTTGCCATTTTGAAATAGCTTGATCTGGCTGAGAATGTCGCGCGGGCGGTTGTTCAGCGGTGTTGCTGAAATCAAGATGACGCGTTTTCCACGGCAGATTTGGGCCAGCGTCTCGTATGTCGTATTCGATTCGGTGCGGAAGCGGTGAGACTCATCAATAAATACGTTTGTGTAGCGCGACAAATCGCGCGTGAGGAGGTCGTCAATCTTTCCGATGGATATGAAGTCCGTTTGACGAACCTGGAAATCGCCAAAGACATTGGGCCAAGAGCCACGCTTGTCCCGATCCAATAGTTGCGGGGGAGCAATGACAAGGTTGCGGCCATCCAACTGTTGGGCTAGCAGCGCGGACATGTAGGTTTTGCCGAGGCCAACAACATCCGAGATGAACACGCCGCCATACTCGTCGAGTACCTTGCGCGCATTGAGGACGGCTTCTTCCTGGTACTTGAGTTTCTTGAAGCCAACCGGAACATAGATGTCATCAAGCTCAGATGGGCGATTCAGTTCATTGCGGAAGTATTCGTACAGCAGTTTCAGGTAAAGCTCATATGGGCTGAACTCCGCATAAGGAGATCGGGTGACAATAGTCTCCTCGTATGGCTTCGTTACTTCAACCGCTATATCCCAAAGTTCATTAAACTTGGCAATGGCGAAATCGTAATCCGACCGATTCTTCAGTTCGACATTGAACTCGAGGTTTTCTGCGAGACCGGACTGAGTAAGATTGCTCGATCCCGTGATGACGCGCCCTTTATCCCTATCGCCATCAATGAAAGTCATGATGTAGACCTTTGCATGAAGGTTCTTTGCGGGATGCGCTTTAATTTCAAGCTTTCCACTGCGAATCCATTCAACAAACTTGTGGACGCCCGTTTCTATATCAAGTGCATCGGGAGATTTTTCAAGTTCATGGAGCACGTCGTTGGCAACACGTTCTTTCGCAACCGCATGAGAGACGAAAGATAGTTCTCCCTGATCTTTGGCCTGCTCCATAAGCTGGTATGCAGCACCATCTGTATTTAGCCCGATAAGGATGCGAATCTTCTCAACCTTTTCTAGCGCGGGATAAAGTTTGTAGAAACCGCTCACGAAGAAGTAGCCGACCAAACAGTCGAAATGGCGAGTATCCTTCTTTAGCAAAACCGCGAAGCGGTCTTGCAGCGTGTTACCTGACTCATTTGTCAAGAAGGTAAGATCAGATGAACTGTGGGTCATTTAACTCTTCTCCTGAGATGAACAAATCGTCGCCAAGTAGATCACGCAATTTGCATAGCATTTGCAACGGTTGTTGATCACTTGAGCGCATACCAAGATCCCTTTTTGCTTCCATGCATCACGAGTTGTTGCATTTCAACGAGTTTGCGGAAATGCTCTTTGAGTGTGTTCCGGCTGGCGCCGGTCAGCCGGATCATATCCGCCATTGTCACGCGACCGTGCTCACGGGCGTATTCGAGGACGCCGACGGCCAATTCAGGCAACATGGCCAGAACCAGCCGTTCGCGCTCCACTTTCACTGATAACCGCCTCTTCTGCTGCTGCAGGGCTCGCAAAAAGAAAAGCAACCAGGGTTGCCAGTTTGGATCGCCGGTCAGGATGGTGGACTGCGTTTGCCGCAGCGCCAGGTAATAGCCTTCTTTGCTGTTCTCGATCACGCTCTCCAGCGAGCTGAAGGGAACGTAGGCATAACCGGCTTTGAGCAGCAACAGCGTTGTGAGAACGCGGCTCAAGCGGCCATTCCCATCCTGGAAGGGATGGATGGCAAGGAAGACGACTGTGAAGATGGAGATGATGAGAAGGGGATGAAGTCGTTTAAGCTCCTCTTCCGTTTGCAGCCAATCAACCAACTCCGCCATGCGTCGCGGGGTATCGAACGGCGTTGCCGTCTCAAAAATAATCGCGATCTGCTTCCCGTCGTCATCGAACGCCGCGACATTATTGGGGAGCTTCTTGTACTCGCCCCGGTGGCGGTCATCTTTCAGGCTGTATTGGAGCAGGTCGCGGTGAAACTGCTTGATGTGGTTTTCGGTAAACGGTATATCCTGCCACGCATGGAAGATTGTTTCCATGACGGCGGCGTAGCCGGCGACCTCCTGCTCGTCGCGGCTGGCAAAGGATTGGATTTCCAAATTGGCAAGAAGGCGCTCAACTTCGCGGTCGGAAAGTTGACTACCCTCGATGCGTGTCGAAGAGCCGATGCTCTCGATTGTCGCAACGCGGCGCAAGGCGCTGAGCCGTTCCGGGGCAAGCGTTCCGAGCGCCCGCCATGCTCCCTTAAACTCGTCGATCTCTCCGATCAGGGAGAGGACCTCGGGCGAAATCTGGATTTTGGCTGAATCGAACATTGTGGGCTTAAACATATATACACCCACACACACCCATATAGCCAGCAAATTACATCCCCATATAGACACCCATAATCGCCTATATATGAGAAGATACGTCGATGCCCCGAAGGCACGGACAATTCGCCATGAGGCTGCTTTAGGACACAACGTCCTCGTCAGGCGTTGTGATCAATGTCTGGCTTGGCATCCTTTCGTTGAATTCTTCGTAACGAAAGGATAGTGGGTTATCGTTTCGCTAAAAATCCCGAAAAAAATGCTGGAGGGTATAGATTATGGTATAGATTCGAATCCAAATTTTAGCATTATGTTCATTCTATTTAACTTAGCTGTGTATTCGAATCCCCCTCTCCCGCCATACTGTCAAGTAAATTCCTTTAGATTCAACAAATATCTTCAAAATCAACAGATTACAGAGATTCGTCAGAGTCTCTCCTGTCTCTCTAATACCCCGTTTTACCCCCTGTTCACCCCATTTTTCGAGCTAAATCGAGCTAAATCCAAAGGCCGGAATCGAGGCTATCGTCTGGTTCGGCGGTGAGTTGGTTAGAGTGACCCGGAGGGGGTGAACTGGCCGTGAACGACGGTGCAGAACATCTCTCGCAGGATGCAGGGGCAGAGCGAAGGACAACCAAGCTGAAAAGGGCGGCCTGACGAAAGGCAAGAACAACAGCAACAGCAACCGCAAAAGCAAAAACTTTTCCAAAAATGAAAAAGCAAAGACAAAAACACGGATGATCAACGCCACTCAATTCGAAAGCAGCGCCAGCAGCAGCCGGAGCAAGCACGAAGGGGAATCCTCGAATGCTCTATGCGACAGGCTCAACATGACTCGCGACACTAGTCAGAGGCAGCTCCCGACGGATCAAGATTATGCGGTTTCGACCCGCGAATATCAGACTGATCAATCGTCGCTCAAAACTGCCCAGGCTGCTGCTGGCCCTGCTCTCGAACAACGGAAAAAGCAACAACAATAGCAAAAACAACCCCATCGATGTGCAGAGGTTGACAGGATCACTCCATATCAGTGCAATGCGCCACCAGTTCTAGGCAAAAGCCAGCCGCTGTCTAACCCAATCCCTGAAGCGCGGTCTTGGCCTGAGCGGCCGAGGGCGAATTGGGTTCTAGAGAGATGGCCTTCTTGAGATGGGTTACGGCGTCGGCCTTGTCCTTCAATTTGCTGTACACCATTCCCAGGTGATATTGCATGGAAGCGCTATTGGGGTTGGTTTTGACTGCGTCTTCCAGCAGATCGCGGGCAAATCCGTAAGTTCCTTTGTAGTAATAAGCCCAGGCTAGAGTGTCGGCGGAGTTCGGCGAATTCGGCATCGCCCGCCGCGAGGTTTCAGCCAGCGAGAGGGCAACATCGGCGTTGCCGCCATTCTCAAGCATCATGTAGGCAAGATTGTTCGATGCGATGGGCTGCTCGGGATCGATTTGCAGAGCCTTCTGGTAGTAGTCCTGAGCCTTGGCCTTGTCACCGGCTCCTTCTTCCAGCATTCCCAGCAGGGCCAGCGCGCCTGCGTTGGTGGGATGAGCCTGCGACCAGCGCTGCCAGGCGCCTATGGCGTTTCCAGCCTGACCCCGCGCAACCTGAATCTGCGCGTACATGGCGACCGCCTCGCCGTCATTGGGATTCAACTGCATGGCCTGCTGAGCCGTGGCAGCCGCCTGGTCAAAGTTCTTGTTGTCGAACTGGAAAGAGGCCAGAAGATCGAGGAAGCTGCTGTTCCTGGGGTTCTTGGCGATCTGCGCGTTGAGGCGAGCCAAGGCCTGGTCAGGATGCTTCTGTATGATGTCATACCGGACCAGCCCGCGCAGGGCGGCAACCGAGTTGGGATCGTTCTGGAGAGCCTGCTCCAGCAACTGCTGGCTCTCCGGGTAGCGTTTTTGCGAGTAGCGAAGTTCACCCAGCATGAGATAGGCCTGCGCACCGCGGGGAGCAACGCTGATGGCGGTGTTCAGATCGGTCTCAGCCTTGTCCTGTGCGTTGCGGGCCAATTCGACGGAGGCGCGCCACAGATAGCCGCCGGGGAAACGCGGTGCGGAAGCAATGGTTTTCTCCGCAATATCTGCAAGCATGGTCACGTCGCCGCGCTGGCCGGCAATACGCGCCAGTTCCTCCTGCGCCTCGACGCCAGAGGGCTTCAATTGCGCTGCCAAACGGAAGCTGCTTTCAGCCAGGCTGCTGTTGCCTTTGGCCTGAGCAGCCTTGCCCAGCCAGAACTGAATGAATGCATCTCTTGGGGCATCGTTTGCGGCAGTTTGCAGAGCGCTGATGGCGTCGTCGGTTTTGCCGTTGTTGAGCAAGACAATACCGTTAAGCACCGCGACCTGGGGATCCTTGGCGTTCTTCTTCATCAGCCCGTCGATGACGGTCTTCGCGGTTTCGAAGTCCTTGGTTTCGAGAAGAATCCGGACGTATGCCTCCTGGAGATTCAGGTTCTTGGGATACTTTTGCGTCAGGCTGGCAAACTCCGCTTTGGCCTTGTCGATCTGTCCTGAACTGGTGTAGTAGTCGGCCAGCATCCGGACGCCCTCCGGATTGTCAAAAAGATCGTTGGAGGCCTGACGAAGCACCTGCTCGGCCCTGGCGGGATCGTTTTCTCTGAGAATGACCTGGGCAAGATTCTCGCGGGCCGAGAGGCTGTGTGGATCGGCGGCCACCGCGCCCCAGGAGATCTGCTCGGCGTCCTGCAAGCGGTTGCTTCTGACATAGAAGGCAGCCAGCAGCAGCTTGGCGTTAACGGCCTTGGGATCGAGTTCGACGGCTTTCTTCAACTCCACTTCAATGGAGGGCAGCTTGGCGGGGTCGCCGACTTCCAACAGCGCATAGGTTTCATGCAGCGCCGCCTCATTCGGGGCAAGCTCCAGCGCGCGATGAATCTCCGCAAGAGCGACGTCGGACTGACCCTTGCGGGCGGCGACTCGGGCAAGCAAAGCGTGCGCATCGGCGCTGCTGGGCTGAGCGGACAGAACGGCATTGGCCTGCGCCTGGGCTTCTTCGATCTTTCCGCCCGCCAGCAGCATATTCCCCAGATCGACCCGTGCCTTCAGGTTGGAAGGCGCCAATTCCACGGTCTTTTGCAGGTCCGCATAAGCGGCGCTCAACGCGCCCATTTGCAGATAAGCCTGAGAGCGGGCGTAGTAGGCCTCGGCAAAATTCTTGTCGATCTTGATGGCGTTGGAGAACTGAATTGCGGCTTCCCGCTGCTTGCCCTGGGTGCTATAGCGCTGGCCGCTCTCCAGATACTTTTGCTTGCGCACGTTGGGGTCGCGGTGGCAGCCAGCGATGAGAGCAAGCGACAGGAAGAGCACAACAACACCAAGAGCCGTCTGCCGGGCGCGGGCCAGCCGCCCGTCCGATTGAATAGCCTGGAATCCAGTCTCCACTTTGTTCCTTCCTTTCAGGCTGCCTCTCGGGGGCTGCAAAGTAGAGCCGGGGGCCGGTTGGCATTGCCTTTGCTTCAGATGCACTTGCGCTCAGTCGGGAATAAAACGCGGCAGCATGGGCGCTAGCTGCATGGTAAATGCCTCGGCGCGCTTTTTTGCGGCCGGCAAGTCTTCATTGGGAGCCACGGGCGTAATCACGCGCACCAGAGCTCCATCGGTGCGGTTGAGCCGCATGGCATCGGCGATCATGTAAGCCTTGGCCATGAATTCGTTGGCGACACTGCGTCCGTGCGCCTGATACCAGTAGATGACAAACTGCTTTGCGCCGGCGTTGGCGATGACATATTCGCCGACGCGGTGCGATTTGCCGGCAGCATCGACCAGATCGCTGTAGTTGGTGGACTCAAAGACCCAGCCGGAGCCCGGAAGGCAATTTTTCGGAGAGTGAATGGTCTGGCCCGTTCTCTGGCTTGCGAAATAAGCAATAAAAAGACTGACCGGAGGCTGTTTGGATGGCTCAAAGTAGATGCGGGAGAGAAAGTCTCCGGAGCCGAGAACTTCGCGGGTCTCCTGGTCGATTTTCTGATCCCTTCCAATCCGATCCGCGATGAGAATGGGCAACTGGCGCAAGGGTTCGCTGGGTGGATTGCGGTCCGCTCCGGGGCGGGTGTAGAGCAGCAGAACGGCTGCGGCTAATAGAAGGGCGGTGGCCCAGAAGCGAAGGTTCTTCATCCCTGCGCCCCTCTTTCCGGGATCAAACGCATGGCTAGATGAACAAGATAAAGGCAGGCAAGAGAGACCAGAAAGACCACCCAGCCGGAGAACTCGTGAAAGAAGCCGACGGCTTTGTCGGGATCCCAGTACTGGACGCAGAGGCCGGTGCCCAGGATGCGCACGGCGTTGGCGGCGATGGCGATGGGAACACTGGCCAGAACCAGGAAGATGCGGCGCAGCGTGGAACGCTCCATAAAGTAGCCGTATAAGACGGCAAGCGTGAAGAGGCTCATCAGCGAACGAATGCCGCTACAGGCCTCGGCGACTTCGAGATTCATCAAGGGAAGCTGAATGACGTTGCCCTCGCGCAGAACCGGTACGCCGAAGAGCGGAAGCAGGCTGCTGGCCAGCTTGGAGGCCAGAATTTGCAACGGAAAGGTGATCTGGTTGAAGATGATGGCCGGAAGCGGAATGGCCAACAGCAGGACCAGCAGAGCAAAGCGCAACTCCTTCAGTAGCGGCCATCCGGCAAAGCTGAGCACGAGTCCAGCCAGAACGACTATCAGCGAAAAGCGAGAGAGAAAGAGTTCCGAGCCGTAGACGCCGACGAGCAGGATCGCGATACCCAGAGCGACAACCCCGACGCCCTTCCAGGAAGGAGCATAGGGAAGCCGGCGGAGCTTATCTCTTTTTTCCCAGACCAGATAGGCGGCAAAGGGCGGCACCAGAAAGCCATGGGAGAAGTCGGGCATCGACCACCAGTCGGCGACAAGCTTGCTCAGAACCTGAGCGTAGAGCGCGGCAACCAGCAGAAAAATGGCGGTCGCGGCGCAAACGAATTGTGCGTTGCGGGAGGGCCATGAGGCAGGAGGCGCCGCGAAAGCCTGAAGGTCTTCAGCCATTTTTTCCCTGAAGGGAATCCTCGAAGATTCTGATCCGTACCGCTTAATAGTAGCAATCGCAGCGCCGAAAGCGAAAGAGTTCAATTTGGCAAGATTCCTTGCGGATCGAAGCTTGCGGGAAGGAATCTTCCTCGAGGAATGGAAAAGGATTTCCACTTTATTTAGAGGCAAATGGTATACTTCTTCCTATGAGAAAGGGAAGAAATCTGCCTTTTTCTTCAGCATTTTTTGAAATTATCGCACCTCGGAGCCAACTTTCCTGCTCGCGGTTGAGCCCGAGTTTCCCCCCCCTCGAAGTTTGGAAGCCGCATTGCTATACAACGAGTGAAGATTGATCTTCCTATGGCAAGCATAGTTACAATTCAACACGCCAAGCGGCAGCTTAGACCGGCCATTCCGATGACTTGGATGGAAGCGCGGGTTCAGCGCGCCATTGCGCGAATCGCGGAGACCGATTGCCCGGTGCTGATTCTGGGCGAGCATGGGGTCGGGAAGCGATCGGTTGCCGCGCAGATCCACGCACTGTCGAGCCACTCGCGGAGCCCGTTCCGTGAGATTCGCTGTGATGAGGCGGATGCCGCGGCGCTCGCCGACGCACTGTCTTTGCCGGGTACAGTCTATCTGGCCGATCTTTTCGATCTTGGCCTTCCCATGCAGGAGTTCATCCTCAGCCACTACTCAGGCACCGGGAAAACACCAGCTTGCCGCCTTCTATGCGGATCGAGCCGGGAGCTGCTGGAAGAAGTGAAAGCCTGGCGGATGCGCGAGGATTTCTACTACCTGGTCAGCTCGGTTACGCTGCGGATTCCTCCGCTGCGCTGCCGGAAGTCGGAGATTCTCTCGATTGCCGATGAGCTTCTGACGCAGTATTCCAAGCAATTCGACCGCCCCAAGCCGGTGCTCTGCAAGGAGATTGTGGAGCACCTGACTGAGCACTCATGGCCAGACAATCTGCCTGAATTGCAGACCGCGATCAAGACCTTTGTGGCCATCGGGGATCAGGCGATTTCGCTGGCGGCGATCAAAGCTGCATCGTCGTCGGGGCGCGCGAACGGGCATCGCAGGCATCTTCTGTTGAAGGAAGCCACGCGGGCTTCTTCATTCCAGATCGAGCGGCAACTGATCTCAGAGGTTCTTGCTTCGACCGGCGGCAATCGCAAGCGCACGGCGCTCGAACTCGGCATCAGCTACAAGGCGCTGCTTTACAAACTCAAGCAGATTGAAACGGAAAACCAATCTGCTCTCAGCAAGAATGGAGTTGCACTATGAGACGGGGAATCTTTCTTTTTGCGGTGTGTCTGGCTCCGGCGCTGGTTTGCGGCGCACAGGGGAATGCAACGACCGGCCAGAGCGGGGCGCAACCTGCCGCGGCCACGCCCGATGCGGTGAGCGCCCTTGGTTCCCTCTTCCATAAGGGAAAGCCCAAGCCCGCCGCGACTGCGCCGGCAGCGGCGACAACTTCCACGCCTGCGCCTGCCGCCGTGACCGCAGCCACTGCGCCCGATGCCGCAGCGGCCCCGCAACCGGTTGCCGCCTCCGATGCCGGCATCTATGTGATCGGTCCTTCCGACGTGATTGCCGTAACCGTCTTCAAGGAGCCGACGCTCTCCAATACGCTCCTGGTTAGGCCCGACGGCATGATCTCAATCCCGCTGCTGGGCGATGTGGAGGCCAGCGGCAAGACGCCGGGGCAATTGGCCGTGGAGATTACGGCCAAGCTGAAGAAGTATATTCAAGACCCGAATGTGACCGTGCTGCTGAGCGGGATGAACAGCAAGAAGGTTTACATGATGGGCGAAGTGGCCAGGATCGGGCCAATCGAATTGATTCCCGGCATGACGCTGTTGCAGGCAATTGCCAGCGCGGGCGGGCTGACGGTGTACGCCAACGCAGGCAAGATCTACATTCTGCGCACGGAAAACGGACAACAACAGAAGATTCCGGTGCAATACAAGCAGGCCTTGAAGGGCGACAGCGCCCTCAACCTGACACTGAAAGCGGGCGACACGATTGTCGTTCCATAGGTTTTACTCGATGAATGCAGGCCTGACTATGCTGGCAATTTTTTTGTTCGCCAGCGCCGCGGCGGCGGCGCAAGACCAAGCCACGGCAACCGGCTCAACCGGCGCCGCGACTGAATTGCCGTTTGGCGGCACGCTGCGCTATGACCTGCATCTTTCACAGACCTTTCAATTTGGCGGCGGGCAGAATATTCAAGAGTCGAGCTATATTTCAGGAGATGCCAGTTACTCAAACACCGCCAAGCTTTTGCCGTTCAGTATGCAGTATGGCGGAGGTTATGGCCGAAACTGGAACGTTTCAAATTCGGGCGGGAACGTCTTTCAGCACCTGTCGTTTTCGCAGGGCTTTGTCTGGCGCAAGTGGAGTCTTACCGCCAGTGACAGCGTCAGCGAGAGCTTTCAGACCTCGACCACCGGCTTCACGGGAGTTCCAGGAACCGGAGAACCGGTTGGCACAACGGACTCGACCACGACCCCTGACCAGACATTGCTGGTTCTGGATACCCGCACTGTCAGTAACTCGACGATGCTTGCTTTTTCAGATCGACTCAACTCGGAATACTCGATCAACCTCAATGGCTCCGAGAGCGAGATGTACTTCATCGACAACAACGGCCTGAATTCGAATTCACTGACGGCATCCGGCGGCATTGCGCGCCGTCTCAGCAGCCGCAACTCACTTTCCAGCCAGTACTCCTATTCCCGCTACGGCTACAGCGGAACCAGCTTTTCCGCGCAGACCAGCTCTCTGACGGCCGGCTTCACTCGCATGTGGAACCGGCGCTTGAATACGTCGGTCAACGCGGGCCCGCTCTGGGTATCCAGTTCGGGCACCGCTCCAACCGGCAGCACCTCGACGAGCGGTACGCTGACAAATGCCGCGACGGTGCCCAGTTCGACGATGCTGTCTTTGACGGCCATGGTCAGTTACCAACTGCGGCGCGGAAACGCCGGCGCAAATTATTTTCACGGAACGACGGGCGGATCGGGCTATATGCTTGGGTCGAAGGTCGATAGCTTCGGTACTAATTACTCGCGGCCGTTCGGCAGAAATCTGTCCGTCGGCGCCACTGGATCGTATATGCGCACGACCTCGCTCGAACAGACACTGGTGCTTGTCGCGGACGGCAACTGGTTCGTTTACACGCCTGCTACCATTAACGGCGTTACCAACGCCAAATTCGGCGGCGTGCAGGCTAGCCGGCAATTGGGACGGCGGCTGAGCCTCTTTGCCAACTACACGGCTATCGCGCAATCGTCCAGCTTGCAGATTTCCAAGGCGGGTTACAACGCGAATCTGCTTCAGGGAGTCAATCAGGTATTCGGATTCGGCATCGGGTACACTCCGCGGGAGATGCACTTCAAGAAGTAAAGGGTCAAGGAGGCTTATGCTCGGGCATCGTGAAATGACAGTGCAGGACTACACCGGAATGCTCAAGCGGCGATTCTGGCTGATTGCGATCTCGGCGCTTGTGTTTCTGGCCTGCGGCGTGGGAATCAGCCGTGTTATGACTCCGCAATACACGTCGCAGACGCTGGTTCTGATCGAGCAGCAGAAGGTTCCAGAGGACTATGTAAAGCCGGTGGTGGATGAAGATCTGGGCGCGCGGCTGGCTTCAATGAAGGAGCAGATCCTGAGCCGTTCGCGCATCGAGCCGATCATCGAGCGGTTTAATCTGTATGCGGGAAAGCAAGCCACCATGGACGATCGCGTGGATATGACGCGCAAGGCGATCGGGATCAATCCGATTCAATCGGGCGCGCGCGGAATGCCGGGCTTTTTCATCTCCTTCAAGGCGCAGGATGCGCGCACGGCGCAGCAAGTGTGCGGCGAGATTACTTCTCTATTTGTAAGCGCGAATCTGAATGCGCGCGAGGAATCGGCTGAAGGAACCACGGATTTTTTGAAGCAGCAGCTCGATGAAGCAAAGAGAGGCCTGGACGATCAGGATGCCAAGCTGGCCGATTTCGAGAGAAAAAATATCGGCAAGCTTCCGGGGCAGACAATTCAGTTGGGAAATATGAGTCTTGCGATGGGAAGTTCAAGCGCCAGCACGCTACAGGCGCTGACCACTCAGTTGGACGCCAATACGCAGACCGTGAACCGCTTGCAGCAGGACGATACCTTTCTGGAAGCCATGATTGCGCAGCAGTCGCAGGACGCGGCGCATGCGGACTCGGCGACGGGAACGTCGGAAGACTCGCTCAAGAGCCAGCTCAGGGAAGCGCTCAACAAGCAGAAGGAACTGGAAGCTCAGTACACGCCCGAGTATCCCGATGTGATTGCCAGCAAGCGCAACATTGATAATCTGCGGGCTGAGATTGCCCGCAATGCGGCTGCGCCTCCGCCAGCCAAAGACGAGAGCGCTGCCAAGGTGAAGGATTCGCCGCAGCTTCAGCAGTTGAAGGCGCAACTGCGAGCCGAGAAGCTGTCGATGGCGGAGGCCAAGCAGGAACAGGCGCGGCTGGAGCAGCAGATTCACGTCTATGAGGCGCAGATCGAAGCGAGCCCGCTGATCGAGGAAGAGTACAAGCAGGTGACTCGCGATCACGAAACGGCATTGCAGTTCTACAACACGCTGCTGCAGAAGATGAATGAATCGTCGATGGCGACCGCTCTCGAACATCGCCAGGAGGGCGAACAATTCCGCGTGATGGATGCTCCCAACCTTCCCGACGAGCCGACCTCCCCGAACCGGCGCGCCTATGCGGGCGGCGGGTTTGCGGCCGGGCTGGCCTTCGGTTTGCTGCTTGCGGCTTTCTTCGAGTATCGCGATACTTCGCTGCGCAATGAGCGGGACATCTGGGCGTTTACAAAATTGCCCACGCTTGCGGTTATCTCGCGCGTAAGCGAATTAACGGCGCGGCCGCGTCATGCGGGCAAGCGCTGGAAGCTTTTTTCTCGAGAACAGAAAGACCTTGAAGGTGCGCGCGGATAACTATGTACCCAGGCGAGTTCCATGAGCATTCTCTGCAAACACAGTTTCCCAGCACCATCCATGTCACCGCGGATTATAGCGATTCGCTGAAGGAACGAGAATTATGAGCCGTACATACGATGCTCTTCAGAGAGCCGATGTTGAACGGAAGGCAGCCGAGGCGGCCGAAGCCAATGAGATTGCCAGTAAGTCCGCTGCCCAGGACGCGGGGGGAGCGCTGCCGGCAAAAAACGGCGTCGATTTCGACCATATTCCTCTGCATTCGTGGAATCCCGCGATGGCCTCTTTTCCAACGCTCGCCGACCGCGGTGAAAGCATCGAGCAGTTTCGCGGCCTGCGTTCGCAGCTCTACAAATTCCGCGATCAAGGTCCGTTGAAGACGATCCTGATCAGCAGCGGAATGCCCGCCGAGGGCAAGACATTCGTTGCGGGAAATCTGGCCATGAGCCTGGCCCGCAACGACAACAACCGCATTCTGCTGATCGATGCCGACCTGCGCCGCCCCTCGCTGCACAGCATTCTGGGAGCTCCCAAGACGCCGGGGCTCACGGAGTATCTTGCCGGAAGCGCTGAAGTAAACGACATCCTGCAGCGAAACCAGAATCCCACCATCGTTGAATCTGGATTCGTGCGCAGCATTCCGAATCTTACCTTCATCGCTGGTGGCTCGGGAGGCGATAACGCCTCGGAACTGGTGGCCAGCAGCCGCGTCGAGGATCTGAGAGACACCCTTGCGCCGCACTTCGACTGGATTATCATCGACTCTCCGCCGGTGCTTGCCTTTGCCGACGCAATCGATCTTGCGCGGGCAGCCGATGCGGTCATCCTGGTGGCGCGCGGCGGCAGCACGCCTTTCGATATTGCGCAGCGCGCCCAGGCTGCCTTCAGCAGCTCGCGCATCCTGGGCTTTGTGCTCAATGCGGTGCAGGACGCGCCGCGCAACGGCTCCTATTACTACTATTATGGAAGGCCGGATGAAAATCGCGGATTTCAGTGGAGAAAGGACAAGAGGCGATAAGCATGATCCGACTCTTCAACGTCTACTATCCGACGCGTACGCTGGTGCTGCTGCTTTGCGAAGTATTGCTGGTCGGCGGATCCTTTCTTCTGGCGGCGACATGGCTTATCGGGCCGGATGAATATATCGTTCTGGTCTATGAAAACGGCCTGCTGAAGATTGCGGGCATTACCGTTCTTACTCTGCTTCTTACGTATTACTTCGATCTTTACGAGCCGCGGCGCATTTCCAAAAGTTGGGAGATTTACTTCCGGCTGCTGCTGGTTCTCAGCGTTCTCTCCTTTCTTCTGGCCGGGCTTGTCTATATCTTTCCCGATCTGGATATCGGCCCGCATGTGCTGGTTGCCGGCGTCTCTTTTCTTTCGGTTTTTCTGGTTCTGTGGCGCTCTGTGCATGAGTGGATGATCGGCCTTCCGGTCTTTCGAGAGCGCGTCTTTATTCTTGGCTGCGGCCCCAGGGCGCACACCGTCGTGGATATGCTGCGCGCCAGCCGCGATGCCGGCATGGAGGTGGTGGGCTGGAATGGCGAGAGCGAGGCGCGTGGACAATTGGATCGCCTGGCCGCCGATCTTCGCGCCTTTCGCGTTCGGAAGCAAGGAATTGATCGCGTGATCGTGGCGATGGAAGACCGCCGCGAATCGATGCCGGTGCGCGAACTGCTGGACCTGCGCCTGCGCGGCGTTGTGATTGAAAATTGCAGCGCGCTGCTGGAACGGCTATCAGGGAAACTGCCGCTGGATGGGCTGAATCCCAGCACCCTTATCTTTACCGATGGCTTTCGCATGAGCCCTTCGCAGCAAATTTTTCGCCGGTTGCTTTCGTTTGCAGTCTCCTTTATCGCGTTGCTGATCTGCCTGCCGTTTCTTCCTTTCATCGTTCTCGCTGTGCGCCTTTCTTCGCCGGGCCCGATCTTTTTCAGCCAGACGCGCGTGGGGCAGCGCGGCCGTCCGTTCACCGCTTACAAATTCCGCACCATGCGCAAGGACGCAGAGAAACAAGGCGCTGTGTGGGCAGCCAAAGACGATCCGCGCGTTACAAAGATTGGCAGGTTTTTAAGAAATACCCGCCTCGATGAAATTCCACAACTGTGGAATGTGCTGCGCGGAGATATGGCCTTTGTCGGCCCGCGGCCAGAGCGCCCGGAGTTTGTGCAGTGGCTGAGTCAGGAGATTCCCTTCTACGATCTGCGCCACATGATTCGTCCTGGAATTACCGGCTGGGCGCAGGTGCGCTATCAATACGGAGCCAGCCTGGAAGAGACCAAGCGCAAGCTTGAATACGATCTCTACTACGTCAAGCATCAGTCGATCGGCCTGGATCTGCTGGTTATGTTCGAGACCATCAAGACCATCATTCTGCGAAGGGGCGCGCAGTGAAAACAGTCTTCTGGCTATCGATGATCGGCGTTGTTTATACCTATGCGGGATACCCCGCGGCCATTTGGATTCTTGCCCGGCTGCGGCCGCATAGATGGACTACTGGTCCGATTTATCCCAGCGTGAGCGTTGTTCTCGCGGTACATAACGGGGCCGCGCTGTTGTTGAGCAAGATCGAGCATTTGCTCAATTCGGATTATCCAAACATCAAAGAAGTCATTGTTGTCTCCGATGGATCGAGCGACGGCACGGCGGAGTTGCTGGCATCTGTGCAAACTCCGCGTCTCATTAAAATCGTTCTTGAAGAGCACGGCGGCAAGGCGGTGGCCGTCAATGCGGGCATGGCGAAGGCCTCAGCCGAGCTGATCCTCTTTGTGGATCTCCGCCAGGAGATTGCTCTCGGCGCGATTCAGCAACTGGTAAGCAACTTCGCCGATCCGCATGTCGGCTGCGTGGGCGGTGAACTCATTCTGCGCGAAGCAGGCCGCAACGGAGCCGCTGCGATTGTCAGTGGAGTCTACTGGCGCCATGAAAAATGGATCAGAAATTGCGAGTCGGTCTTTGCTTCGCCTGTCGGCCTCTCCGGCTGCTTCTATGCGATTCGCCGCGAATTGGCAGAGCCGCTGCCGCCCGGAATTATTCTGGACGATATGTTTCAGCCGCTTTCTGTTATTCGCAAAGGCTACCGCGCGGTTCACGATCCGCGCGCTCAGGTCTTTGACGAACTGCCGGAAAAGATAGACGTGGAATTTCAGCGCAAGGTACGCACGCTGTCGGGAAACTTCCAGCTCTTCAAGTTAGCGCCGTGGACGCTGAGTCCGCGCAATCCGGTCTTCTTTCAGATTGTCTCGCACAAGGCGATGCGGCTCATCAGTCCTTATCTGCTGATCCTGCTATTGGCCGCAACGCTGGTGCTGGCGCGCGATTCGGCGGCTTATGCGGTATTTGCGGCACTGCAAATCGCCTTCTGGTCGTTGGCGATTGCGGCCCTGCAATTCAGGATTCCCGTGCTCCATCATGTGGCCGGTCCTGCCAGCTCGCTGCTGGTGCTGAAGGCCGCGGCCGTGGCCGGACTTTACCGATTCCTGTTTACGCGCGGACCGCTATGGAAGACCTGGAGAATGAACGCTCCAACTGCCGTATCCGGCCATGCGGAGAAGCCAGTGTTTACAACCGCAAGAAATGAGCGGGTGTAGAATTCCCTTGAACGATCCGCGTCGCGGAGAGGAGTATCAAGCTGTCATGAATCGACCGAAGGTCTTGTTGATTTCCATCTTTGGAATAGCAGCCATGGTGACCGGCTACGGTTTTCATCGCCACTTGGTCAGCGTGAAGGCTGCCAAACTCGAAAATGCCGTTGCGCCCGCGCCCTACTTTCCCGCGGGCTCCCCGTGGACTCAGGACGTGAGCAAAGCGCCGGTAGACCCGCAGTCCGCGACGATGATTTCATGGCTTCAAGGAGCCGGCGGATGGGGACACAACAATCGCATGCAGGTGGATTTCAGCCTGCGCGTGATGCAGACCAACGCCAGCACGCCGACAGTTCCCTTTCAAAAAGGTCCGGGGTTTTACGCGGCCGATTCCGACGCTGTAACGGCGATTCCGCTTCCTGCCGGTGGCGGCTTGGAAGCGTACCCCGATTACCACTGCCCCAATCCGGATGAGGATTGTCATCTAATTGTGGCCGACCGCAGCCACGGCAAGCTTTACGAGGCGTATCAGGCCAATTACACGGGCAGTGCGGTTACCGCAAACTTTATTGCGGTGTGGAATCTGAATCGCGTCTATCCGCCTTCTGGGCGCGGAGATCAGTGTACCAGCGCCGACTCCGCGGGCTTCCCGATTGCGCCGCTGCTCTTCACTGCCGACGAACTGGCGGCGGGAAGCATCAATCACGCCATTCGTTTTACGCTGCCCAACTCTCGGATTCGCGCGCATGTTTTTGTGCATCCGGCTACCCACGCTGGCTCTCCGCGCGGGCCTATTACCGCGCCGCCGATTGGCGCGCGCTTCAGGCTGAAGGCCTCTTACAACATGGAGCTACTGACGCCTGCCGCGCAAGTAGTGGCGCGCGCAATGCAGAAGTACGGCATGTTTCTGGCCGATGGCGGCGAAATCGCCATCACCGCGCAGAACGATGCAGATACAAAGTCAAAGTACACCGACATGGATTTCACTTCACACGATTTGTACGACCTGAAGGTGTCAGACTTTGAGATTGTCAATATCGGCACTCCTATCCGGCTGACCGACGACTGCGTGCGTAATCCGTAAATCGGCCGCGCGCGGAGGAAGATAGTTTTGAAGCCTCATTCGGCTCGTCTTGCGCGCGGAGTTTCGCGATAAAGTTCCATGTACGCATCCATCATTGCTTGCAGGGTGAAGCGCTCATGAAAGGCTTCTTCAGCGTTCACGGAGAACTGTGCACGTTCGGCGTCTCCGGTGGCCATGCGTAGAATTGCAGCGGCCATTTCTGCTGGATCGGATGGCGATACAGTAAGCCCCGCGCGGGCCAGACGCACCACCTCCGCCATGCCGCCCACATCGGTAACAATGGCTGGAAGTCCCAGCGAGAATGCCTGCAAAAGCGAGATGGGCAATCCCTCCGAGCTTGATGACATGATGAAGGCGTCGGCAGCGGAAAAGAAGGGCGCAACATCGAGCTGCTGTCCCCAGAATGTTACTCGCGAAGCAACACCCAATGCGGCAGCCAGACTCTCCAACGTCTTGCGCTCACTGCCATCGCCGACCATCCAAAGCCGCAACTCCGGCATGGACTGGAGGGCGGCGCAAAAGGCCTTGAGCAGCAATGGGTGGTTTTTTACCGGCTCAAGCCTGCCGACATAAACCAATGTGAATCCGGACTTATGAGGCCAGCTTTCGCGCGGTACTTTGGCCAGTTTCTCCGCGCCGTTGTAGACACGCACGATCTTGCGCGCCGCAACACTGTGCAGGCTTTTAACATTGCTTCCCGTGGCATCGCAGATGCCCACAATCCAATCGCAACATGTAGCCGCAACAGCGTACTTCAGTTCCATGAGCTTTCTGTGCGGGGAAGCAACAAGGCTATGCCGAGTGGAAACAATGCTTGGCACTCCAGCCATGCGAGCTGGAATGGCCGCATAAATTGTGGGCGTGGGGTTGTGAAGATGAACAACGTCAGGGTGCGATTCAGAGAAAAACCGGTAGAAATTCCGCGCGGCATCGGGAAGATTTCTGCCAATGTTCGCCTTCACATCGAAGCCCTCTTTGCGCATCTGCGCGCCCAGCGCGCCAAGCGCCGCAACCGCATAAACGCAGGGCGCATGGCCTTGCTCACGCTGCAAGCGGCAGAGTTGCGATACCAGCGTCTCAGCCCCGCCAACCTCCATGCCGTCGGTTACGTGAATGATCTTCATAAGACTCGCCTCAACCTCTTATAGCCTCCCAGAACGCCGGTCAGTCTTCCGCTTCCAGTATCGATCCAAGCAGGCAGCCTGGTGTTCGAGTCAATGCATCAGGTTCGCGGTTCGCAGCATGATGTACATCAGAAAGACAAGCGAAAACGCCAATACGCCGGAATAGCGAATGACGCGAGAGGCCCGCAAACGGGGAGCAATCATTCCTCTTTCCAGAGCCATCTCAAAGACCACCTCGGCGATGCCGCCTAGTAAAAAGAAAGTCATCACATAAGCGCGGGAGAGAAACCAGCCGGCTACCAGAAAGCCAGTCAGCGATAAGACCACCAAGCGCCCCAGACGAGCAATTTCTGCCTGATCGATCAACTCCGTCTTCGCTTCCAAATTGGGAGGAGGCAAACTCTGCGGCGGCTCCGGCTGCGCTTCGGTAGATTTCCCCAGAGAGGCGACCGCCAAAACATCGCGTAGAGTGGGAAACAGGAAGAGACACCAGAAAAACAAACCGACCAAGCCAAGCTCCGCGGCGCAGACAACAACGGTATTGTGCGCGGTGAGGCCGGAGTCGGTATATTCGGCCACCCTGCCGAGGCCCACGCCGAAGAGCGGATGCGCCTTCAGCATTTGCAATCCCTCGCCCCAGAGCGCGGTGCGGTCGGAACCCGAACCGGCGGAAATATCCCGCCCGCCGGTAAAGTTCAAAGCCATTGCGCCGGCAAAGATTCCGGCCGCAACAATCATTGCAGGCAGGGTTCCTATTCTCCGGCGCGCGGCCATGATCGCCACCGCCATCAAAGCCAACAAAGCGCCGCGCGAATGCGTCAGGAAGGTTCCGAAGAGCAGCACTGCAACCGGCAGGATCACAAGGAAGAAATTTCTCCCCGTGCGCCTGGGATGCCAGAAGAAAAATATCAGTGGAATGACGCAGACAATCACCTGGCCAAAATCATTTGGGTCGTTGATCGATCCCTGTCCCCTCAGCCGGTAAATCATTTCTCCCGCGCTATTTTCCATTTCCAGAATATATGGATGCTGATAATTCCATAGAGTCGTCTGGGCAATATCCGAGTCTTCGAATAGATAGACAGGAGTGCGCGGAACGCCATAGCGCAAATCGTAGTACCCGTTGGCGATGACAAACAGGCAGGCAAAGAGAAGCATAAGTACCAGAGTCTGCAATTTCTTTTTCGAGTTGCAGTGCAAAACCACAAGGAAGTAAGCCAGTGCGCAGGGAAGGAATTCCGGAAATGCCTTCAAGGCTCCCCACGCCCATCGCTGTCCGAAGAGTACCGAGAGAGAGCCCGCGAATGGCAATGCAATCAAGGCCACCGATTGCGGCGTCTTCATCGCGATCGATCCGCTGAGCTTGGGCACGGAAAGAAAAAACAGCAGCCCGGCAAGAATAAACTCGACGCGAAAAACCGCTAACGGGCCGAGTACAACGGGCGGCGTGAGGTAATTCAAGACGAAATAAATAACGCTGACAACAAAGCCCATGGTGAATGGCCTGAGCTATTGTAATTCAATAGCGGTAGGTGAATGCGCCCTGCGCGGGGAAGTGCCCTGACGCATTCCGCGGTTTAGAGAGCGTTCATATAGTTGTAATTCACCTTGGCCGCCTCTAACTCAGTCATGCCGGCGACGGGCGGTTCCTGCTCTGAGAAGAAATACTCGACGCCTGCTTGACTGGCTGCGGCAAAAATAGGTTTGTAGTCGATGTGGCCTCTGCCAAGTTCCGTTCCCTTGGGGCGATCCGGCCCTTGCAGATCCGTGGTTGGCTTGGCGGTCAGAAGAAAATCCTTCACATGAATCAGGCGGTACCGGTTGGGGTTTTTCTGGAAGTATTCCACCGGGCTGAATCCCGCCGCGACCATCCACCCGCAATCCAATTCGAATTTGACTAACTCGGGATCGGTTTCTTTCAGCAGTAGATCGTAACCGATCTGGCCGTTGCCCTGATCGCGAAACTCGAAGTTATGGTTGTGATAGGCATATTGCAGGCCGGCTTGTTTGGCCTTTGCGCCAATCTGGTTGGCCAGGTCTGCTGTACGTTTGAAGTCATCCAGAGTGAGGCTCGCCAGAGGTACGCCGTGGCCGTTTCCGGATGCTCCCGTGGGCGGCGCGATCAGCATGGAACTGACTGCATAGTGGGCTCCAATGGTGTGCGCGTCTTCAAAAAGCGGCGCAGGATCTGCGGTCGTGAAGTGCAAGTGAGAACTGGGGCAGCGCAGGCCGGCGGCGTCCAGAGCCTTGCGGAAATCTTTTGCGGAGAGGTTTGCAAAGCCGGCGCTCTCGACAACTTTGTAGCCGATTTTGCGCAGGGCCGCGAGAGTTCCAGGAAGATCGGCGGCAAGATCGGCAGCGACGGTGTAGAGCTGAATGCCGAGCGCGCGGCGCGGCGTCTCGGCCTGCAATATCTCTGGCAGTGCTGCAGTAAGAGCAACCGCGGCGCTACTTTCCATAAGAAACTTCCTTCGGGTGATGCAGTCCATTTTTGTTCGGTCCTTTTTCATTGTAAATGCGGTCTATCTCACGAAAGATGCATCACCGCAGTGTGCCGCGAATCGCCAGATTCAAAGCTACCATCAAAACAGCCGAGGCGGGGATGACCAGCAAAGCCTTCTTCAGGCGTCGCGGATCAGGACCGGCGATGAGGCCGATGATGCGTGAACTGACAGCCAGGCCAACCCAGCCGCAGGTGATGACGATACCCATCGCGGTGCTGGTCATGCGGGGAAAGGCTGCGCCGACGATGGCCAGCGTGGTGGGAAAGACCGGGGCCATGGAAACTCCGGCGATGAAAACCAGAACAGCGGCAGTAATTGGCTTGGCGGTTCGCAGCATCAGGAAAGTAGTGATCGCCATTGCAGCCGAAGCAGCCAGTGTTACATCGATTGGCGAAACGCTCATCAAAATGGGCGAGACGCCGACGCGGCCAGTGAGCAAGCCGAGCGCGAAGCCCAGCGAGAGGATATTGAGCGCGCGCGATTCCGGGATGCCCTGCGCGATGAGATGGCGGGGCAGCCAATTCCAGACGCCGACTTCGCAGGTGATGTAGAGAAAGAGAAAGAGGCCGAGCATGAAGAGCAGTGGTTGACCGAGGACGGGGCCCGCGTCAGCTAGTAGAAAGCGCGCATTGCCGGCCGGAGGAGGCATGGTGGTGATGGACTGAATGACAACGGCAATCACGGTGAGCGATGCGACGGTGTAACAAAGGCGGACCCAATTGCTCTTGAAGAGATTGGCGGAGATGAAGGGCGTGGCTAATCCGCCGAGGCCGAAGAAAAGATTGACAAGGTTAAGAGCGGTGGCGCGATGCGCTCCGCTTACATCACTGACAAGAGCATTGGCGCCTGTCACCACTATGCCGCCGCCGACGCCGAGCAGGAACAGAAGAGAAAGAATGCTACGGAAGCCCAGTGAGCGCGGCAGCGTGTAAAGCGCAATGGCGATGAGCGCGAGGCCGAGAATCAGACCGATCTTTTTGCCTTCGCTATCGAGCAGCGGGCCTACGCCGATCGACGCGATGATCAGCCCCAGCGCCTGCGCAAAGGCGATGCTTCCATTCTGCGTGGGCGTGAGGCGGAAGCGGTCCGAGAGGTTGGGCAGGATGGTGCCCAGCATGGCGGCGATCATTCCGTAGACGAAGATGGCGACGATGGCGGCGAAGATCAACATTCGGCCCTTCTTTCAAATGCAATATCAGATTGCGGGTAGATCGATCCAGCCGCGCGCATGGTGGCTTTCAAGTTCGGCTCGTAGGATCATCAGTTGGCGCAACCCGTCGGCAAACTGCGGATACTCCAACGCCGTGTCAGGCGCGGCGATGGCGGCGTAGAAGCGGCGCATCATCTGCTTGGTGGTGTCGTCGTAGCCTTCGGCATGGCCGCCTGGCAGGTCGGCGTAGGCGCGCGCTTCAGGCTTGAGCAGCGACGGGTCTTTGAGGACGATCTGATTGCCGGTATCGCGGTGACCGATCCAGAGTTCGTTGGGCCGCTCTTGATCCCAGGCAGCAGATGCCTTGGTTCCGTATACCTCAATTGCGAGACGATTCTTGCGGCCAGCGGCGGCTTGAGTGCAAACGACACTGCCTCGCGTGCGCGCGCCCATGTGGAATATTACTGCGCCAAAATCTTCCGTATCGACGGGGCGTTCGATGTAATCCTCCGGGCCAAGCAGTTTATTGGCGAAGGTTTCAATGGGGCCTTTAGGCTGCTTGCGCGTGGGGTGGAAGGTTTGCAGATCGGCGATGAGCGAGGTGACGCTCAGGCCGGTAACGTGCTCGGCCATGTCAAACCAGTGTGAGCCTACGTCGGCCATGCAGCGTGATGCGCCGCCGGTAGATGATTCGATGCGCCAATTCCAGTCTGTATCGTAGAGTAGCCAGTCCTGCGAGTACGCGCCTTGCAGTGAGAGAATCTCACCCAGTTCGCCGGCTTCAATAATGCGGCGCAGATGCTGGACCAGCGGATAGTAGCGCAGATTGTGGCAGACGCAATTGCGCAGCCTTTTTTGCGCGGCGAGGTCAACAAGCTGGCGAGCGTCCTCGGCGGTGGTGGCCAGCGGCTTTTCGCAGGCTACGTGCTTGCCGGCCTCCAGAGAGTCTTTGACCATGGAAAAATGCAGTGCGTTGGGCGTGCAGATGTGGACTGTGTCGATGGTGGGATCGCGCAGGATTTCGCGGTAGTCGGCGGCGACGGTGGGAACGGCAAAGCCCGCGGCCAGGGTGCGCGCGACCTCGATATTTGGGTCCGCGATGGCAGCGATCTCCACGCCCTCCAGGCGGCGCAGCGCGTCAAGATGAACGCGTCCTATGAAGCCGGTGCCGAAGATTGCGGTCTTGATTGGTTTCATACTTTTCCCATTCTTCGTTAAGCTTTACACCCACCAGGCAGCACCGGGCTGCTCGCGGATGACCAGGCCATTCAGGAAATTTACCGCTTTGGTCAAGCCTTCTTCCGGTGACATCAGGCTGTCTTCATGCTCGATGGAGAGTACATAGTCATAGCCGAAGATGCGCAGCGTCGAAATGAATTCGCTCCACCACTCAGCGCCGTGCCCATAACCGCAAGTGCGGAAAATCCAGCCGCGCTGGCGCTCATCGGTGTAAGGCTTGGTGTCTAGCACGCCGGTGCGCGGCAAATTGGCTGCGTAAAGCTGCGTGTCTTTGGCGTGAACGTAAAAGATTGCGTCGCCAAGGACGCGAATGGCGGCGATTGGATCGATAGCTTGCCAAAAGAGATGGCTGGGGTCGAGGTTGCAGCCGACGCTGGGGCCTGCGATGGCGCGCAGGCGCAGCATCGTATCTGGAGAGTAGACGACGAAGCCGGGATGCATCTCGATGGCGATTTTAACGCCGTGATCGGCGGCGAATTTGCCGTGCTCGGTCCAGTACGGAGCGACGACCTCGTTCCATTGCCAGTCCAGAACATCAAGGTAGTCGGGCGGCCATGGACAAGTGACCCAGTTAGGCGCGGTCGCGTTGGGCGAGTCGCCGGGGCAGCCGGAGAAATCGACAACGACTGGAATGCCCAGACGCTCGGCGAGAAGAATGGTCTTGCGGCTTACCTCGCGGTCGCGTTGCGCGCGGGCCTTGTTCGGATGCAGCGCATTGCCGTGGCAACTGAGGGCGCTGATCGATGCGCCATGATCGGCCAGAACCTTTTGAAACTCGGCAAGGGCACCGGCATCATCAAGCATTGAAAGTTTACAGTGCGCATCGCCGGGATAATTGCCTGTGCCTAGTTCGACGGTAGTAATGCCGTGCAATTTTACCTTATCGAGAACCGCGGCCAGCGGAAGGCCGGAGAGCAGCGGCGTAAAGACTCCAACACGCATTGATTTTCTCCTATTTGATTGCAGCCTCTTCGGCGGGTAGTAACTGATAACTCACAAATGCCACCTTGGTGCTGTCAGGCGACCACGACGGAACATTGATGGTGCCCTGTCCGCCGAAGAGTTTGGCGAGAATGGAAATCTTCCGGTCGCTGAGCGCCATCAAGCGAATCTGCACGTCTTTATTGGCTGGATGGCCGGTGACCTCGGGGCCGTAGGAGAGAAAGGCCATCCACTTGCCGTCGGGCGAGATATGCGGAAACCAGTTATTGAACTCATCAAAAGTGACTTGTTCCTGAGAGCTGCCGTCCGCCAACATTCGCCAGATTTGCATGAGGCCGGTGCGCTCGGAGTTGAAGTAGATGTACTTGCCATCGGGCGAATACTCGGGGCCGTCGTCGAGGCCTTTTGCGCTGGTAAGACGAGTCTCATCGCCGCCCGCGGCGGGGATGGTGTATATATCGAAGTCGCCATTGCGCTGGGCAGTATAAGCGAGAGTCTTGCCGTCGGGTGACCAGCCGTGCCAGTAAGACGGGGATTTCTGAGTCACGCGGCGAGGCGTACCGCCATTGATGGGGACGATGTAGATGGTAGACAGATGATCGGTCTGCGATTGATCGCTGATGGCCATCCATTTCTGATCGGGCGAGAGGCCATGGTCGTTGTTGCAGCGGATGGCCGTGCCGGTGTCGATGGTGACGGGCGTTCCGCCAGCGACGGGCAGGCGCAGAATGCGGCCATCGCTGTTGAAGAAAAAGTGTGCGCCGTCGCTGGTCCAGTTGGGCGCTTCAAAGTGGCTGGGCGAGACGTAGACGACGCGGCGATCGGTGGAGGCGATGGGGACCGTCTCAAGCGTGCTGTAGAGTACGGGCGAGGCGGTGAGCGGCGCGGGCTTGGTCAGCTCGACGTTGGTGAAGACGGCCTTTTCGACGGCGTCTTTGTCATGCGCGCAGACGCCGATGCCGATGAAGTACGCGCCCTGCATGGGAATCTTGATGGACGCGCCGGAGGTGCGCAGCGGGTCGCCAGCAGCGGGCGCAAGGTAGAGGTAGATAAAGTCGCCGCGCTTCTCAATGCGCAGGCGATGAGGCGCGGTGAGGTTGGATTGAATCTCATGGGTCACAGCACCTTTGGTGTCGCGGTACTGGAGCGAAGTAAGTCCAACTCCATGCAGTGCCACATCGGCATAGACCGAGTCAGCGTCGAGGCTCTGGCGAATCATCAGCACTGCCTTGCGATGCGGATTGCCGCCGGGCTCGGGGAAAGTGATATCGGCGGCGAGCGCTGCGTCGCCCGTCGCTTGCTTCCACGCGAAGTGGAAGTCGTCGCCAGTGAACCAGATGTTTTCTCCGCTGCCGGTGAGTGTGTAAGCGCCGTGCGCGGCGTCAAACTGCGCGCTGCCGTCGTGAAGCACCGTGCCGATGTCGGCGTGATTTTGAAAGATGCCGAGCGGCGATGCGCTCTCGGCGGCGGAGACGCCGGCGGACACAGAAAAAGACATGAGAAGACTCCCGAAGAGAGATAGGTAGGCAAAATAGCTGCGCATGACGGACAAGCCCCCGCAACATTGTAGAGGATTGTCTACAGGGTTGGTAGCGCCGTGATTGAGGGCGAAGTATCCCCGCTCTTTCAGCAAAAATGAGCAACCACGGGTACGTCGACTCGCCGCGATCATGCCTGATGAATTGGACTGTTCAAGGCTCGATGTTTTCCATGCGATACACCGGATGGCAGCGCGCGATGCGGGGCGTTGTGCGGAGTTTAGCGAAGATACAACTTATCCAATTCCATTTTTATTTGCACGAAATTCATTCATTCCAGGAAATCAAATATGTTAACTTTTTTGTATGGATGTCATTTTGCGCCAACTGGTAGATTTAAAAGGTGGTTGACTTTTCAGACCAACGCTTATGCGTTTCATGAAAAACCTCAAACGCGGGCTGTGGAAAAACCGGCTATAATAAGCCTTGACAGCGAAAAAATAGAAGTGCATTATCAGTTCCAAATTGGCCTTCCGGCCGGTGAGTTCCAAACGAGGAATCCCTTTCGAGGATTTCCTTCACCGCCTCCCGGCGTTTCCTGCGTTTTTCCCTAGACTTACCTCATCCAGCGTTGAATGGCAGGTACATATGGTGGTGAAGACACAGAGCAAAGGCCGCGGGGTCACAGGACTCCATGTGGGCGTGAACAACGTCCGGCGATACTTTCCCAAGAACGTTGCAAGCATTGATTTACAGTTGGATCATCTTCAGATTCAGTGCGGCTTGAAACCCGATTTCTGGAATGGTGAGCCGGAAATCTTCGATCCGCGCCTTTGCGCATGGCTTGAATCCAGGCATATGCATGCCCAATCTGACCGTTCCCCTATTCCGTTGGCGATGATTCCCGAGGGAAAGAACACCTTCCGTCTGCAGCCGGTCCGCGTGAGCAGCCATGCCCACGTCCGGCTTCCAGAAGAGGCATTGGCTTGAGTTTGTAATGCGCCGCCTGGGCTTGCAATAGCCGGGCGGTGCGCTATATTAAATTGCTCCCTGCTTCCTGTTCCCAAATTTCTGGTTTCTGTTCCCTACCCCCTGGCAATTGATAAACTCGGGATAGTATGTCCATCACCGACTTGCAAGAGACCATTGAGCGCCACTTTGCAGCCGGCGCGGCTGCTATCACAGACCCCGCCGCCTTGGAGGCATTTCTTCTTCTGCGGACGGCTCTTGAGGCCGGCGAGGTGCGCGCCGCATCTCCCGATGCCGCATCGCCCTTAGGCTGGCGGGTCAACGCCTGGGTCAAGCAGGGGATTCTGCTCGGTTTTCGCTTAGGCGTGCTCACAGAGTTTCCCGCGCCCGGCCTATCTTTCGTTGACAAACACACTTATCCGGCGCGCCGCTTTGGCGTGAGTGACGGCGTGCGCGTGGTTCCAGGCGGTTCTTCAGTGCGTAGCGGGGCTTTTGTCGCTCGCGGCGTTGTACTCATGCCGCCGATGTACATCAACGCCGGCGCATATGTGGGTGAAGGAACCATGGTCGATTCGCACGCGCTCGTCGGCTCTTGCGCCCAGATCGGCAAGCGCGTTCACCTGAGCGCGGCGGCGCAGATCGGCGGCGTGCTGGAGCCGGTCAACGCCAGCCCGGTCATCATTGAAGACGACGTACTGGTGGGCGGCAACTGCGGCGTCTATGAAGGCACTCTGGTTCGCAAGGGCGCGGTGCTGGCAGCCGGAACCATCCTTACGCGTGGCACTCCAGTCTATGATTTGATAAATGGCACAGTTCTGCGCGCCAACCCCGAGCTGCCGCTGATGATTCCAGAAAATGCCGTCGTCGTCCCCGGTTCGCGCGCCGTCGGCAAAGGCAAAGGCCACGCCCTGAGCCAGGAGTGGGGGCTGAGCCTCTACGCGCCCGTCATCGTAAAGTACCGCGACGAAAAAACCGATCTCAGTACAACGCTGGAAGACCTTCTGCGCTAGCCATTTGCATCATCCTATCCGCCTTCGATTGAGCCGATGGAGTTCGATCCTGTGCAAGACGAATTACAGATCATCCGCTGGGGCGTAGCCGGACCAGGCCGCGCTGGAGCGCGCTTTGCCCAAGGACTACAGGCTGTCGAGGGCGCTGCGCTCAATGCCGTATGGGGCCGCACCGCTGAAAAATCCCGCGCCTTTGCGCTCAATTTCGGTGTGCCTCGCGCCCTCGACTCGCTCGATCAGCTCGTGACCGCCGACATCGACGCGATCTACGTAGCCACGCATCCAGACAGCCACGCGGCAATCTGCATCAAGGCTCTGGAAGCAGGCAAGCACGTGCTCTGCGAAAAGCCGGCTGCCTTGAATGAGCGCCAACTTGTCGGAGTCCTCGCAGCCGCCCGCCACCATGACAGGCTTTTTATGGAAGCGATGAAGCCGCCCTTTTTTCCGCTCTACCAGCGGCTGCGCCAGCACTTGCAGGCGGACCCCATCGGTCCGGTGGGCTTTGTCCGCGCCGGCCACGCCGACGCCACGCTGCCTCCTGAATATCCGCTGCATTTTGCCGAGTTGGGTGGCGGCGGCATCATGGGCATCGGGCCCTACGAGGCTTTTCTCGCGCTCGATTGGCTGGGTGAACTCAAGCGCGTGCAGACGATGGGCCGGCTGGCAGCTTTCGGCGTCGATGCCTTTGCCGTCTTCCAAAGCGAGCACGAGCGCGGCTACGCCCAGTTGCACACTGGCCTTGACCTGCTCAGTTATGGGGACGCGCTGCTCTCTGCCCCGCGCGGTTACGTGCTGCTGCACGCCAACTGGTGGAATCCACGCCGCGCCACCATTCATTACATTGACGGTCGCGAGGTCGTGCTCGACGAACCTTACATCAACGGCGGCTTCAACTATGAAACCAACCACTTCTGCCAGTTGATTCGCGACGGCCGCCGTGAGAGTCCCGAGATCACCCACGCTCTTTCACTAGGCATGGCCCGTCTGCTGGAAGCCGCCCGCACGGCGCTTGGCGTCCATTTTTCCGGAGATTGACCTGCGCGCCACCTGCTTTGGGACCAGCTCGCCTGGGATCATGGCAGTTGAGCCGTTTGAAACTACCTTCTAACCTCCCAGGTGGTAGCATCAGAGTTGACAGATGCAAACGAAAAAACTGAAGATCATTCCCCTCGGCGGCTTGGGCGAGTTCGGCATGAACTGCCTGACGCTCCGTTGGGAAGACGACATTATCGTGATCGACGCCGGGCTGATGTTCCCGGAGTCGGAGTTGCTGGGCGTGGATATCGTAGTTCCCGATATCACTTACCTGGTTGAAAACAAGGCGCATGTCCGCGCCATCATCCTTACCCACGGCCACATGGACCACATTGGCGGCCTGCCCTGGATTCTCAGCGAGATCAAAGTTCCGGTCTACGGCACTGAGTTTACGCTGGCCTATGTCGAGGGCAATCTTGAAGAGCACCAGCTCCTCGACGAGACCGAACTGGTCGAAATCGTTCCCAAGGAAAAGTTCACCATCGGCCCCTTCACCATCGAGCCGATTCATGTGACGCACTCGCTGGTAGATGCCGTTTCGCTGGCCATTGAAACCCCGGTCGGCGTCGTCATTCATACCGGCGACTTCAAAATTGACCTGGCCCCGCTCGACGGCAAGCTCTTTGACCTGCATTCTTTTGCCGAGTATGGCAAGCGCGGCGTTCTGGCGCTGCTGCAAGACTCGACAAATGTGGACCGCTCCGGCTTCACGCCCTCTGAATCGGCCGTCATTCCGCGCCTGGATGAGATCTTCTCGCGCACCAAGAAGAAGCTCTTCTTCAGTTGTTTCTCCTCGTCGATCTATCGCATTCGCATCGCGCTTGACCTGGCCCGCGCCCACGGACGCAAGGTTGCGCTCATAGGCCGCTCCATGATGGAGAGCACGGAGATTGCCCAAGACCTGGGCTACATCGACGTACCCAACGGTCTCATCATCAATCCTGGCCAGATGCGCGACTACCCGCCCGAGCAGTTGATGCTGCTGATCTCAGGCACCCAAGGCGAGCCCATGAGCGCGCTCAGCCGCGCCGCCGTCGACAATCACAAACATGCCCACATCGATGCCGGCGACACCGTGGTGCTCAGCTCCCGCATCATTCCTGGCAACGAGAAAAGCATCTTCCGCGTCATCGACCATCTCTATCGTCGCGACGCCAATGTCATTTATGACAACGGCTCCAACGGCCTTATCCACGTCAGCGGTCACGGTAGCCAGGAAGAGATGCGCCTGCTCATCAATCTCGTCCGGCCCAAGTTCTTCATTCCCGTCCACGGCAACTACGGCAACCTGCGCAAACACGCCCAGATTGCAATGGACACCGGCGCCGTTGAGCACGTGATCGTCATTGAAGACGGCGACGTGCTGGAGCTGGACAAGACGGACGCCCGCAAGAACGACAAGGTGACGACCGGCAGGGTGCTGATCGACTCCGGATCGAATACCGACGTGGTCGAGGATATGGTCCTGCGCGACCGCCGCATACTTTCTGAAGACGGCGTGGTGCTGGCCGTACTAGCCATCAACAAGCGTACCGGCCAGGTGCAGCAATCGCCCGAGGTAGTGATGCGCGGCTTTGGCGGCGCGGATATTACCGATCAGGCACGCGAGCTGGTGCTGAAGACTCTGGACGGTCTGACCACCGAGGAGCGAGCCGACTACGGCATGGTCAAGGAAAAAGTCCGCGCCGAATTGAAGCGCCTTATCCAGAAAACCACCGGCCGGCGGCCCATGATTATGCCGGTGATACTGGAGATCTGATGCCCGCGGTTTGCAAGCTTCGTCGAGGTTGGAAGACCTCTGAGAACAGGCACAGCCGATGGCCAATTGCGAACAGGTAAAATCCGGTACTGGGTCATTTTGCTTTTCCAAACTATGGAAAAGCAAAATGACCCAGTACCCAACATCCTTATCCGCTGGCTCGAGTCCGGCGACCCCTTGCAGCCGCTCGTGGATCGCGCCGTGATTCTCTTATTCGTTCGGGCGCCCTTCCCTGCTACACCTCTCAGAATCTCGGCGAGTTTTGGAACGTTCTGACACGGTCGCTGCATCGGAACGGCTTCGGCCTGACGCCCGCTGAGGCTGACCGGCGGGCGCGGATCATCGAAGACCAAATCCCGATGCTCCCCGACGATCCCGCCGTGCATCTCTTATGGCGCAAACTCTCGTTGCTCACGCCATCTCCGGCGTCCAAGTCCACGATGCCCGAATCGCCGCAGCCTTGCCAATCAAAAGCCGAATGCGATGCGCGGCCCAGTGGTAAAGCCAGTAGAGTTCAAGGCGATAACGGTCGGCCGCATCGGGAATCCAGACCCAGCGGCAGAAATCATTGGCCTCTGGCTCGTTCACTCATCTTCTCCAGAAACGAATTACCCCAGAAGCGAATTACGCCCCGGCCTCCGCATTCCGCCCGCGCGCCAGCTCCAGCAGACGAATCAACTCCCTCAGTTCCTCAGCCTTCAACTCGCCCAGCAACTCTCCCGGCAGGCGGAGAATCACCGGGTCCATCTCCTTGAGTAGCTTTAGGCCCGCCGCTGAGATCGAGGTCCAGACAACGCGCCGGTCGGCAGAGTCGCGCTGCTGGCCAATCAGCTTCAGGGCCTTGAGCCGCGCCAGCAGCCGCGTAATATCCGGCTCGGCGGTAATCATGCGGCTGCCGATCGCCGAACAGGTCAGTCCCTTTGGATGCGCCCCGCGCAGAATCCTCAGCACGTTGTACTGCGTAGAAGTCACGCCCCAGTCGCGCGTCTTCAGGTGAAAGGCGCGGTTGAGGCAATCCGAGGTGCGCAGCAGATTCAGCAGCGCCTCCTCTTCAAGGCTCGCAAAAGGGCGTTCCTGCACGATCTCCAGCTTCAGTCCCGCCATCATTTGCCTCCCGCGCCTGCTCCGCCGCGCCTACTGCTTCACCACTTCAACCTCGATGGTCAGTTTCACCGCGTCGCCCACAATCGCGTCGGGAAACTTGGCGCCGATCCCGAAGGCCGTGCGGCTGATTGTCGTGGTAGCCGTGAAGCCGGAGTGCGGCTTGTGGTCCATGCCCAGAGCAGGTCCGCTCGGCCCCTCCACATCCAAAACCACCGGCTTGGTGACTCCGTGCAGTGTGAAGTTGCCAGTCACCGTCAGCCCGCTGCCGCCCTTGGCCACGCTGGTGCTCTCAAAGGTTGCCGTGGGAAACTTGGCCACGTCAAAGAAATCGGGGCTCTTGATGTGGGTGTCGCGCGCCGGTTCGCCGGTATCGATCGTCGTCACGTCGATTGTCGCCGTCACAGTCGATTTGGTGATGTCGATCTCGTTCAGGTGAAGAGTCGCCGCAACCTTGCCGATGCGGCCGTGAATGTTGGAGACGCTGAGGTGACGGATCGTAAAGTCCACCTCGCTATGCGCCGTGTCGCTGGTCCATGTGGAGGCTTGCGCCAAGGCCAAGGGAGCCGCCAGCGCCAGAATGCCGGTTACAAGTGCCAATCGCTTCATCGTAAAATCCTTCCGGTTTCGGGCCGCGGGGCCATTGTGGGGATGCCGGCGGAGCGTAAGGCAAGCCGTCGCCGGGGCTATTCAAATAAGTCTGTGCAAAAACTCTCTGCGCTGGAGAAGGGAAAACAACTGCATTCTCGGCGCAAATTTCTCTTATACGTATAGGATGATGCCGGGAAGGTATTCGTTGCAACAAATATTATGTCTTTTTGCAGGGTTGCAAACCGGCAAGTTAGTATCCGCCGGCAAAGCAAAAGGCTTTATGGTTGGTGGCCCCTCAAAAGAGCCCGTGTAGAAGCGCGCTATGCCGGCGTCAGCCTCGTTGCCCGCGCCGTAGGCGCAACGGTTATTAGCCCCGCGTTTCAACGCGGGGTTGGTTATGCCTGCAATTCCCCCGGAGTCCCGTCGGGACGGTGCCCATGCTCTTCGCTTTCCTGACATCTTTGCCGGATGAAACGGAATTGCAAACCGCGAGCTACTTCCGTAAATGTCAAACTCCGACTGCCACTTCGGCAAAGCCGGGAATCTCCCTTTTCCAATAAAAAGTCTGCTGAATTCGTCGAAGACCCTGGCTGCTATTACTGGGCGGGAGCGGGCCCCGCCGGCCAAAGCTGCCGCAACACCGGAAGCGTAAAGCCCCAGCGGCACTCCGCCTGCTGAAAAAGATACACTCCGAGCAGCGTGATCAGCGCCTCCAGCGGATGCCGGAAGCGCGCGTGCGCGGTCACAATGTAATAGACCGCCGGCAATAACAAAAAGACCGCGGCAAAAAGACCTGAGGCAGGCATCCGCCGCCGCAGCGCCAGCCCCAGACCCAGCAGACCCGCCACCGAAGTAAATCCATAATTCAGTCCGCGGCCAAAGTTTGCCAGCGCACTGAGATCCGCATTGGGAACGCCGAACCAGAAAAAGTAAACGCGCGTCAGGCACAGCCGCAGAAAACGCGGCCGGTCGGCGCGGATGGCATCTTTCGCCAGTTCGCCTCGCCAGGCAGTGTAGCGCAATTCGCCCATCTGCCGGTAGAGTTCGTACTGCCGCGGATTTTTTATCGGGTGGTTGTAGAGCATCATCACGCCGGTAGCGCCGGGACCGTTGCCCATGTAAAGCTCCGCGCCAAAGTTTGTGCGCAGAGGCACAAACTGGTGAAAGACTCGCTGGTTTCTCCAACTCCACGGGGAAATTACGGCAAAGAAAAGCAGGCCGGCGGTGACGGCCTTGGGCAGGTGCGCGCTCCATTTTTTCCTACTTCGCGCCAGCATCCACACGCCGCAGACCGGCAAAAAAAGCAGCAGGCTGGGATTCGAAAGCGCTATCAGCCCCCACAGCAGCCCAAAGCCCAGCCACCGCGTCCAGGTGGACCCTGCATTTTCGCAACCGCTAACGCGCTCCCGTCCGTCCACGCAACCCACGCGCAACGCAATCACCAGCACCAATTGAAAGAGAACCGCCGTCAGCGAAGTCTCCCAGATCCATTTCACGCCGTACTGCATCGCCGCGGGATAGAGCGCCCAAATCCATGCCGACCAGCGCGCAACCCTCCAGTCAAAACAGCGCTCGCCCGTCTCCCAGATCAGCGGAATCATCAGCGCATTCAGCAGGCTGTCGAAGCTGAGAATTGTCCAGGCCGAGAGCGTGGAATAGACGCCGAATAGCTTGAAGATACCGGCCAGAAGAAGCGGAAACAACGGTGTCACCCAGGCAGTTGGGCCGCTCGGGCCAAGAAAAGGATCGGAGTAGCCGCGGCCCGTTGCCAGCGCCCTCGCAATGCGCCCCATCTCAGCACCGAAGTGAAAATGTTCCATCTCCGGATTCAGCTTGTAGTAGCGGCAAACGGCGATAACCGCCAGGCGCACAGCGAATGCCAGCCAGAAGATCCGCCACGGACCGCAGGCGCATAAAAACGCAATCACGCGTGCAAGGCGGCCTGGCGCATTGCTCTTGTTTGCAGGACGCGTTGTGGGTTGGCTCATGGAGTCCTGTCGATGCTAAGCCGTTTCGCCTTCATCATAGCAGCGCGCGGGATCGACCTCTAAGAACTGCGCGTTGAAGCCGCGCACTCACGGCCGCGCGGGAACCACATAAAACAAAATGCCAAAGTAATGCGCGATGCTGCCGGCCAGCACAAATAGGTGCCAGGTGGCGTGAAAGTAGCGCAGCCGGTCCAGCGCAAAAAAGACGATGCCCAGCGTATACGCCACGCCGCCCGCGCCCAGCCACATCATTCCGTGCCAGCCTAGCGTGTGCACCAGCGGAACCACCGCGATCACCACAAACCATCCCTGTCCCAGGTAAACTAACGCCGATGCAATCTCGAAACGTCCCACGGCGAAGCTCTTGAAAATGACGCCCGCAACAGCCAGCGCCCACTCCACGCCGAAGAGCGTCCAGCCCCACGGCCCGCGCAGCGTAACCAGGCAAAAGGGTGTGTAGGTGCCGGCGATCAGCAAGTAGATCGACGAGTGATCCAGAATGTGAAAGACATGCCGCGCCCGCGTCCGCACCAGCGAGTGGTAGAGCGTCGAGCAAATGTAAACCAGCACCAGCGTTGCGGAAAAGACCGAGCAACTTACCACCGTCCAAGCCGTCCCGCGCGTCGATGCCGCAATCAAATAGACCGCACCCGCAATCGCCAGCACCGCGCCGATGCCGTGCGTGATCGCATTGGCCAGAATGTCGCCCAGTTTGTAATGAGTTTGCACAGATATATGATAGTGCCGGGGAGCGCGCATGAGCAGGGCAATCGCATTTGAAAATCGACTCGTCGAATCTCTTTCAAAATCGCCCCATCCTTGTGCGGCTTTTTTTGCGGATAATTGATTCCCCAGCGCGCACAATAAAAGCAGCGGTACCACGAGGCCCAAATGATCGCCGTCCAATCTCCAGCCCGCGCACTCAGTTTCTCTCCGCCGCACCCGGTTTCTTACTCCTTGTTTCGTCGATTCTTCGCCAAAAATCCCTGCGTACCCCACCCCCCCTACCCATTTTTGCCTCCTCATATTTTTGTAACTAGCACTATTTGAATAGGTTACGTACGCAAACTAGTTACCAAACAGTAACATTTAAGTGCCTTTTTTGGCCGTTCTTGGCAAAATATGGCCCTCTTTTTGCCAAAAACGCTCTGTTTTTGCCGATTTCCGCCACTGCTTTCCGCCGGTCTTTCTCAAACTCAGCCCTCATTCCAGAACCTCCAAAACACCTGCCTTTCACCTCTCGCCCAAACTTCAAATGCAATTGCCTTGGTGCATGAGAGATATAATTTTGACATTTATATGTACATTTAGCGCACTGTGGTCAGGCGTGAAGACGAGCCGATTCGATTGGAATCAGGGGAAGATCCGGGAAAACCTACGCAAGCATGGTATCGGCTTTGAGACGGCATCGCTGGTCTTTGAAGACCCATGGATTCTTTCACGCAAGGATTGATCGCATGACGACGCGAAGACCCGCTTCAACGCGCCCGGAGAAATCGCGGTAGGCGCAATTCTGTTCGTTGTCTATACGTGGCGGGAAAAGGACGGGGAGAAATCCATCCGCTTGATTTCGGCGCGAAGCGCATCCGTCCAGGAAAAGAGGTCTTATGAAGAAGCTCGCAGCCGCGCGGAAGCGGGAGATCGCCGTCATCGCCCCAAGACCGACGCTACGATTGATTTCAGTGAAATGCCCGAGGTTGTCGATTGGTCGGGCACCGAAGTGGGCCGCTTCTTCAGGCCCACCAAGCGCCCTGTAACGATGAGGCTAGACGACGATGTGATCGAGTGGCTAAAGAGCTATGGGCGCGGCTATCAAACTAAAGCAAATCTGCTGCTGCGCCACGCCATGGAATCCAACCGGCGCGCTGCGGTGAAGGGCCGCGGCGCGGCATAACTCATCCGTGGTAAAAGTGGTTGCAAGAGAAGTCGTTTTTTACCGCACCTTTTTAACGCGGCGAGGATGCCTCCTGCTCTTCCACCGGATCGGTCCATTGCTTTCCGCAGGCTTCGCAGAGCCATGAATTGACCGGATCGGCGCTCTCAAGCACCGGATCCTCAGCGCCACACTTCGGGCATACCGGCAATTCATAGTCATCGTCTACAATTTTGCATTGCTCCACAATCGCCTGTGGAACCGGCCTTGCGGCGACCACGCGCGCTTCTTCCAGTTGATCGGCAGCGACCTTTATTTGCGGAGTTCCAATGTAGCTTCCCTCGAAGTATCGAACTCCCTCAATCCAGCTTTCGATTCCTGCCTGCTTCAGCATCTCGCGAATCTGCCAAGCCTGTTCGACTTCCTCGCATTCGCAGAGCAGCGTCTTCCATGTGTATTCACGCGGCAGATCGGCAGACTCGGACTCGCCATTGACCGTCAGGTAATCGGCGTCCGGCTGCGATGCGGCAAGGTGCGGCGCATTGTCTGGCTGTTGCCTTGCCGCGGACAACCGATCAAGCCCGCGCTTCTTCATTTCGTCGCGAAGAACCTGCCGCGCCATCTCAGTCAGACTCTCCTTATCGGCGTCCAAGTCACGCAATTCCAATTCGCCCATCTCACTGTAAAGTTGAGTCAGGCTCTGCCAATCCGCAATCGTATTTTTCTGCATGGAAGACAGTATAGCGGCTCGCGATTCTGAGCGTCGAAAATACAAACCGACGCGAAGATACAATCCTTGGGTTGATGCGGGCCATGCCTACGCCTTACTCTTGGTCGAGGAGCTATCGCTTTGACGGACGCAAAATCCTCCGCAACATCAACTCTCGACCGCGATCAAAGCGCGCCGTCGCTGCTGCTGCGCGGCCTGCGAAAAGCCTTTGCCGACGTCGTCGCCGTTGATGGTCTGGACCTTGAAGTGGCGCGCGGCGAGTGCTTCGGCCTGCTGGGGCCCAATGGCGCAGGCAAGACGACGACCATCGAAATCTGCGAGGGATTGACGGCTGCCGACGCTGGAACCGTCGAGTTGCTCGGCCTCGATTGGACGACGGGAGCCAGCCAGTTGCGTCAGCGAATCGGCATCCAATTGCAGGAGACGCAATTCCCGGAAAAGCTCACGGTCGAGGAGACGCTGCGGCTTTTTCGCAGCTTTTACCGGCACGGAATTTCAGTGGACGAATCGATTCGCACGGCGCAGTTGGAAGAGAAGCGCGGCTCTCGTGTGGGCACGCTGAGCGGCGGGCAGAAGCAGCGGCTGGCCATGGCATGTGCGCTGGTCGGCGACCCTGAACTCTTATTCCTCGATGAGCCGACAACTGGCCTCGATCCGCAGGCGCGGCGTCATTTATGGGATCTGGTGGACGCACTGAAGCAGGCGGGGCGCACCATTATTCTCACCACGCATTACATGGAAGAGGCTGAGCGGCTCTGCGATCGCGTGGCCATCATGGATCATGGACGCATCATTGCGCAAGGCACTACGCCGCAACTGGTCGCGCTAGCGGGCGCCGAGCACATCGTCGAGTTTGCCGTCGAGGGCTTGGCGCAAGTCAACGCCGCTTTGCTGACTGCGATTCCCGGCGTTCAGTCGCACCGCGTCAATGCGGGGCTGCATCAGCTTTCCGTGAGCGAGTTGCACACCGCGGTGCCCCTCATCTTCGCAGCGCTCGATGAACAGGGGCTGAATCTGAGCGAGTTTCGCACCCACTCGGCTACGCTCGAAGATGTTTTTGTGAGCCTCACGGGAAGGACGCTGCGCGATGAGTAGACTCGAAACCAGCTCGCTCTTTCAGCTTACGTCCATGCGTTTCCGCCTCTTTCTGCGCGAGCCGGAGGCAATCTTCTGGACCTTCATCTTTCCAATTTTGCTGGCAATTGGCCTGGGCATCGCCTTTCGCAACCGGCCCGCCGATGTCTTGCAGGTGGGCGCGACAACGACGCAACTCACGCAAGCTCTCACCGCCGACAAAGGCCTCATAGCGGCAACCATGGACGAGGCCGAAGGCACGCACGAGTTGGCGACAGGAAAGATTCTGCTTCTCGCGATTCAACGGCCGGACGGCGTTGCATACAAATTCGACGACACCATTCCCGATGCGCGCACAGCGCGCCTGCTCGCGGACCGCGCGATTCAAACAGCAGCGGGACGGCGCGAGGCGGTGCAGGCAGAGAATCAGTTAGTCCATGAGACCGGCGCGCGTTACATCGACTTTGTTGTGCCGGGCCTGCTGGGCATGAACCTGATGGGCTCGGCAATGTGGGGCTTGGGCTTTGCCATCGTCGAGGCGCGGCAGAAGAAGCTGCTCAAGCGGCTGGTCGCCTCACCGATGCCGCGCTGGCAATTCCTCGCTTCGTTTCTGCTCTCGCGGCTGGCGCTGCTAGTCATCGAGGTCGCGGCATTTCTTGGCTTTTCGCGATTGGTCTTCGGGGTGCCCTTTCGCGGCTTGCTCTGGCAATTGGCATTCCTGTGCGTGCTCACTTCGCTGGCATTTTCCGCGCTGGGATTGCTGGTCAGCTCCCGCGCAAAAACCATGGAAGCCGCATCGGGGCTGATGAATCTCTCCATGCTGCCGATGTGGATTCTCTCCGGCGTCTTCTTTTCCGCGTCGCGCTTTCCGGTGAGCATTCAGCCACTGGTGCGCGCGCTTCCGCTCACCGCCGCCATCGACGCGCTGCGCGGCAACATGCTGCAAGGCATGAGCCTGAACCAGTTGGCCACGCCGATTGCGATTTTGCTTGCATGGCTGTTGGCGGCATTTGCTGTTTCGTTGCGGATCTTTCGCTGGAGATAGCCTTGGACCAGTAGGTTTCCAAGAAGCTTGCGATCAAGTCAATGGTTTGAAAGGGCACGACTTCAGTCGTGCCGAAATAGGCACAAAAAAGCCGAGCTTTAGCCCCTGCGGGACTCCCTCATGGCTACTCGCGGCGAAAACGATTTGCCTGCTCGAACTCATCGCGCAAAGCCGGCGTGCGCAGGTTCTCGCGCAGATGAGCCAGCCGCTCTTCAAGCGCCAGCAGCGCCGCCGCAACGGCCTCCGTATTGGTATAAGCAATGTCGCGCCACATGGAGTAAGGGCTCGCGCCCAAACGAGTCATCTCGCGCAGCGCGCGTCCGCCCACGTCCTTCAACTCCGGCGCGTCGCCCACTTCTTCCTGCAGCAGCGCGCTCAAGGCAGTCGCGACAAATTGCGGCAAGTGACTGACCCAGGCTACTAACTCATCGTGCCGCGCCGGGTCCAGATCGATGCACTTCGATCCCATCGCCGCAACCCACTCCCGCCAGCCTTTTACGAGCTTCGCTGAAACCAAAGAACGTTCCCAGGTGGGAACCTCGGTGAAGAGCCACACCGCGCCGCGAAAGAGTTCCGCATCGCCCAGCGAAGCCCCGCCGCGCTCCTTGCCGGCCATCGGATGCCCCGGCAGAAACGCCGCCCGCTCCGGCGTATTGAAGAGCCTGCCCGCCGCTTCCGTGATTTGTCCCTTGGTGCTGCCCACGTCGGTGACCAGATGATCAGAGCCAAGTACGCCGGAGAGCTTCTCCATCAGGTCCAGCGTCGCGTAGATGGGCACGGCCAGCAGCACCACCTGGCTCTCCCGCGCAGCCAGCAAGGGGTTCGTTGCGATAGAATCGATGGCTCCGGCGGTCAGCGCCGTCTGCGCACCTTCCGCGCCCCGATTCCAGCCGACAATCGACCCGCGAAAGCCAGCCGCGCGCAACGCCAGACCCACCGATGTGCCCAGCAGTCCCGTGCCTAGAATGGAGATGCGCTCGATCATGGTCGCTTTCCTTGCTTCACTTATAGGCTCCGCCCCACCGCCCCCGCAATCACCCTCATCTCGCCCATCAGCCTTTCAAACTGGTCGAGAAAGAGCGTCTGCGCGGCGTCGGATACGGCCTTGTCTGCGTTGGGGTGAACCTCCACCAGAATTGCATCCGCGCCCGCCGCCACTGCGGCCTTGGCCATTGCGGGCACCATGTCGCGCCGGCCCGTGCCATGCGATGGGTCGCCCACAATCGGCAGATGCGAGAGCTTATGAATCACCGGAATCGCCGAGATGTCCATCGTGTTGCGCGTCGCGGTTTCATAAGTGCGAATGCCGCGCTCGCACAAAATCACATCGTAATTGCCGCCGGCCATGATGTATTCGCTCGATAGCAGCAGTTCCTCGATCGTTGCCGAGATGCCGCGCTTCAGCAGAATCGGCTTGCGAATCGCGCCCAGTTCGCGCAGCAGGTTGAAGTTCTGCATATTGCGCGCGCCCACCTGAAACAAATCTGTGTAAGGCAGCATCGGCTCAATCTGCGAGATCTCCATCACCTCGCTCACCGTCAGCAGTCCGTGCTCCTGCGCGGCCTCATGCATCAGCTTCAATCCCGGAATCCCCAAGCCCTGAAAAGCGTAAGGCGAACTGCGCGGCTTGAATGCGCCGCCACGCAGAAAGCCCGCGCCCGCGGCCTTGACATGCTCGGCAATAGTAAAGATCTGATCGCGATTCTCGATTGCGCAAGGCCCGGCGATCACGGCTACTTGCTCGCCCCCAATTTTAGCGCCGTTGGCAAACTCGACTACCGTGCCCTCGGGGCGAAAGGCGCGACCGGCCAGCTTGTACGGCGAACTGATGCGGTGCACATTCAGCACGCCGGGCAGCACTTCGAATTTGTTCAGGTCCAGGTTGGCGGTGGATCCCACGGCGGCCAGAATGGTCTGGGTTGCGCCGGTGGTGCGGTGTACGTTTAGCCCCAGTTCGCTGATGCGTTCGATGACCGCATCGATCTGCTCTTCGGTGGCTCTCTCCTGCATGGCTACAATCATGACTTCTTCCCTGTCTCAGGCGCGTCCGATTCCGCATGGGCGCCAGTGCCTTGGCCCAGCTCATTCGCTTGGGCGTTTCTCTCCGAGGCCAACTCGTCCCTCTGCAAGGCCCGCATCACGTCGATGATGCGCTCGTAGATATGCGTCAATTCAATGTCCGGCAGTGGGCCTTTATTGGCCGCATGCACGTTGGCGTAGATCACCTTTTCGCGCGCCGGCTCATACACCGGCAGCGACGTGGCAGCCTTCAGGTGACCGATCATCTGCGCCGCGCGCGCTCGTTCGCTCAGCAATGCCACAAGCTGGCGGTCCAGAACATCGATTTGGTCTCGCAATTCTTCCAGCGTCATTTCATCCTCGTAGTGCGTCCGGCGCGCAAAAAACAGCACCGTATGCATAGGAACAAGAGTTGATCTTGTGCAAGCGGCTTCAAGCGCCGCCGGCGGGGGGCGTCTTTATCGGGCCAGCGCCGCTTGAGGCAGGCGAAGGCCCTTGATAAATCGACTGACCGCGCCGGGCGCTGCTTCAGAGTTTGACCGCTCGATCAACTCGACAATCGCGCTGCCGATCACCGCCGCATCGGCGAACTGGCCCACCTGGGCAACGTGTTCGCTGTTACTGATGCCAAAACCCACGGCCACCGGCAGCGTACTCCATCGCCGGATGCGCGCGACCAATGTGGAAGCGTCGGAGGTCAGGCTGGTTTGCGTACCGGTTATGCCAACACGCGAGATGGCGTAGATAAAGCCTTTGGAGTGCGTTGCAATCGCTTCCAGCCGTTCGTCGGGACTGGTGGGCGCGGCCAGAAAAATTGGCGCAAGACCAACGCGAGCCATCTCGCTGAGATACTCGCCAGCCTCCTCGACAATCAGGTCGGTCACCAGAACGCCATCTGCGCCAGAGGCCGCTGCGGCATCGGCAAACTTCGTCAGGCCGTAGCGCAAAATAGGATTCAGATAAGTAAAAATCACCAGACCAGCCTTCGGTCGCGCAGCGCGAATCTCACCGGCCAGTTTGAGCACATCGCGCAGGCTGACTCCGCGCGAAACAGCTCGTTCCATAGCGCGCTGAATCACCGGACCATCGGCCAGCGGATCGCTGAAAGGCACGCCCAACTCAATCACATCGGCCCCCGCGTCAATCGCCGCAACCGCGACCTCGCGCGTGGCATCAAGGCTCGGATCGCCCGCTGTCAGATAAATCACCAGGCCCGGTTTGTGATCGAATTGAATCGCCATAGAAATCCCGTCGTTACTGATCCTGACCTACATGATCCCATCAAAATAAACCTGTCATCCTGAGCGGAGCGCAGTCGAAGGACCTGCGGTTCGTACTCCTCACTCACGCTCCCTGAATCTTCAGCTCCCGCGCCAGAATTCCCATGTCCTTATCTCCGCGCCCGGACAAGTTCACTACCAGTATTTCACGCGGAGTCATGGTCGGTGCCAGCTTCAGCGCCTCGGCCACCGCGTGCGCGCTCTCAAGCGCCGGCAAAATCCCCTCCGTACGCGCCAGCTTCACCACTGCATCGAGCGCCGCCGCATCATCTTGCGAGACGTATTCGGCACGCCCAGAATCGTGCAGCATCGCGTGCTCCGGCCCAATCGACGCATAGTCCAACCCCGCCGAGACCGAATGCGTCAGCGCGATTTGCCCATCTTCATTCTGCAAAACATAGGAGTACGTCCCCTGCAAAACTCCTGGCGAACCGCCGCGAAAACGCACTGCATGATCGCCCAGCGCCGTCCCGCGCCCGCCCGCCTCCACGCCAATCAATCGCACCTCGCGGTCTTGAAGGAATGAGTAAAACGCGCCAATCGCATTCGACCCGCCGCCCACGCAAGCAATCACGGCCGTAGGCAGCCGCCCCTCGCGCTCCAGAATCTGCTCTTTCATTTCCAGGCTGATGCAGCGATGGAAATCGCGCACCATCGTCGGATAAGGATGCGCGCCCAGCGCCGAGCCCAGCAGATAATACGTCGTCCTGACATTGGTGACCCAGTCGCGCATGGCCTCGCTGATGGCGTCTTTGAGAGTTTTTGAACCCGACGAAACTCCGCGGACTTCGGCTCCAAGCAGACGCATCCGCAGCACATTCAACTCCTGCCGCTCCATGTCCACATCGCCCATGTAGACCACGCACTCTAGCCCCAGCAGCGCACAGACCGTAGCCGTAGCCACGCCGTGCTGTCCCGCGCCGGTCTCGGCGATAATGCGCTTCTTGCCCATGCGCCGCGCCAGCAATCCCTGTCCCAGAGCGTTGTTGATCTTGTGCGCGCCGGTGTGCAGCAGATCCTCGCGCTTGAGGTAAATCTTCGCCCCGCCCAACTGCTCGGAGAGCCGCTTGCAATAGTAGAGCGGCGTGGGACGGCCCGCGTAGTTCTTCAGAAGATCGGCCAACTCCGCCTGAAATGCCGCATCCACCTTGGCCCGGTCGTACTCCTGCTCCAGCTCCACCAGCGCCTTCATGAGCGTCTCCGGCACATACCGCCCGCCGTAAACGCCAAAGCGGCCCGCCCTCGACTCGGATGGAATTGCCGGAAGAATAATCGATGCCATAAGGCCTCCTGCGGGTAGGAACGAAGAATAGGGAACTATTCAGTGTACAAGGGTATGGCAATAGACGCCGGAGTTGGGTAGTGTCGTGTCTCTGTATTGTCAGTGAAAACCAGGAAGTCTCTGTGAACGGAATCACAAGTTCAGCGATCTTTGGCGATCCGGGGCTTGCGCCAGCCAAAAATAGACCGAAAACTACATGAGGACTTTATTGCCGATACGGGCAATTCCGCAACTTCCGGGGCCGTCCCGCCCATGAAGCTACCGCAGTGGCCTGTCCGTCCACAGCGCCTTATCGGCGATCGATTGCACCGGGTACAACCGACCAGCCAGCAACTGTTCGGCTTTGTTCTGGTTGATGTCCTGCGCAAAGAGCCACTTCCGCTCACCCGTGCCCCAGATCTTTGCCAGCTGTTCTTCGTTCAAAAACACCTTGGGCGCATCGGTATAGCAGGAGCCCCACAGCATCGACGAGCCGTCACCGTGCGGTGAGCAGGCCTCGCCCATCAGCAGCGCAGGCTTGCCGTGGAAGAAGTCGTGCGCGTAAAAAACCACCGAGGAGGCATCCGACTGGTCGCCGTAAATGATGAATGAGTCAGCCGGTAAGCCTTTCTGGATGATGGTGTCGGCCAACTGCTTGGAACTCAGCATCGGCTCAAAGCGGGCAAAGGCGATATGCGCGGCAATCAGAAAGACGGACGAGGTCAACGCGACACTCACCGTGGCAGCGATGTGCTTGCCCTTCAACCGCAGCAGCCACCCTGCGGCCGGACCGATCAGCAGAGCAGCGGCGGCCAGAGCCGAGGGCAGCCTCAGCGCGGCAAACGACGGTCCGGTCAAATCGAAGATGTGCGACATCGAGAGTGTGTAATCGCCCACGCCGCGATGTGCCAGCAGAGTTCCAACATCTCCGACAAAGGGCAGTTTGCGCGCCTCCCACAGCCCCCAGCCAAGGGTCGAGGCAGCTACCACGCCCACCACGGCAAAGACCGCCTGCGCGCCGGTCAGCCAGGCAGTCGAAAGCAGCGGCTTGCCGTCCTTTGCCGTCTGTTTCTCCTCGATCCCGGCCAGCACGCCGCCAATCAAAACGAACAGTGGCGGCCAGGCCGGAAAGGTATAGTACTCCTGATTGGTTGAAATACAAAAGAAGAGCAGAATAAAGCCCGCGTAGAGGCTCAGCAGCCAGATGGTGCGACGGCGGAATTTGAGCAGGGAAACGTAGTGTGCCGCGTCCTCGCGAGCGCCAGAACCCAAATCGTTACCCAGGCCGGCGCCGAGATAAAGATCCAGCGCCTCCACCTCGGCGCGCAGATGCCGCATCCACTGCCGGCGGGTCTTCCAGGCAACAGCGGCCACTGCGGGCACAAACAGGCTCCACGGAAAGAGCCAGACCAGATGCAGCAGCCAGTAAGCCAGAAAGGGCAGCTTGTTGTAGTCGTGCGGAAAGCGCCCGCCAGTGAAGCGGAAGAAGTGCTCATTCAGAAAGTAGAAATACCAGAAGCCATGCACGTTGCCGGGCGTGGGATGGTTGCCGATCGGGTTGCCCTGTCCGGGATTGGCCAGCCCCGCCAGAATGTGCCAGGGCGCGGCGATGGCCAGAAACAGCAGCAGCCCGGTGACCGGCTTCATCTGCCGCCAGCGCCGCCCTTGGCCACTCAACAGCAGCAGCGGAACAGCCGCAGCGGCAAAGAAGATAGGCGCAATCAGCCCTTTGGTCAGCACCGCCAGCGCCAGCGCCGCCCACATCCCGTAAAATCGCAGCCCGCCGCCGGCTTCAAAACCGGTCAGCAAACAGTAGAGAGCCAGCAGCAGCAGAAAGCTCAGCAGCGCCTCGGGAATAGCGAAGCGCGTAAAGAGAAACGGGCCCACCGAAGTCAGCGCGCCCAGCGCCGCATAAAAGCCAGCCCGGCGTCCAAAGGCGCGGCCGGCCCACAGCCAGCCCAGCCAGGCGCTGCCCAGCAGCGCCAGCGCATTGGGCAGGTGCGTTGCAAAGGCGTTCTGGCCAAAGACCCGATAGAGCGCGGCATCCATCCAGTAAGGCAGCGGCGGCTTCTCCAGGTAGCGCAGTCCATTGACCTTCAGCGTTACCCAATCGCCGCTCTCGGCCATATGCTGCGCGGCCTGCGCGTGGCTGGCGTCCACATCGTCCAGCAGCGGCGGCGTAAACAGCGAGGCCAGAATGACAGCGGCAAAGATAGCCGCCAGAAGCGTCCATGCGGCGCGCGCGGAAATCGGTTTTTGCGGGGCTTCCAGAGCGTTGTTCGGATTCGTCATTAAGGAATCGGAGATCAATTCAAGAATACCAGCCGGGCGTCCAACCGATGCGGCATCTTGATCGGCCAATCCGCGCCTGCCGGGTGTATTGTTGGAAGATCCGCAAACTCTGCAGCTTGGACTCCGTCTAATTCGCCAGACGGGGGAAATCCGCCCCATTGAAAGGACTCCGCCATGCAAAGGCATCGTCTGCTTCTTCTTTCAGGGTTACTACTAACCGCGATCTGCGGGCTCACTGGCGCGCGCGCACTGGCCGCCTCCGGACCAACCATCACCGCCACTGGCCTCACCATGCCCTCCAGCGGCAACGGTTCCAGTTCCTACACCATCACCGGAATTCCCGGCGCAGGCACCGTGATTATGAACTGCTTGTTCACCGGAACTATCACCGAGGCCAAGATTCCCTTTTGTGAAGGCGGCCCGGTCGTTTCAATCCCCGTCACTGCAGGTCAGACCCTCACCGGCACCGTCACCTTCTATCCCTACGGAACAATAGTTCCAGTGAGACTCCACAGATCGCCGCGCACCAATTGTCTGCCTGCCGCGGGCCTCGCGCTGGCCGGCGTTTTGATGCTTGGCTTCGGCCTCCGCCGCAAGTCCCCGCGCTGGGTTGTTGCGATTCTTTTTGCCGTGGGCGCATTGGTCGGCGCAAGCGGAATCAGCGGCTGCGGCGGCCTCAGCAAATCCATGACGCCCGGCACCTACCAATACACCATCGTAGCCACTTACCAGGACACCGCCACGCCAATCCTAAGTGCCATCATGGAAACTAACATTGAGGTCGCAGTGCAGTAGCATAAGGACGCCTCTGCATAAGAAGATGCTTTGAAAGGGCACGACTTCATTCGTGCCGCAAAACGCGCAAAATTAAGGTTGGGCTTTAGCCCCTGAGGGATGCTTTTCGCCAATGTGACTTTTGCCATGGGTTGCTACGTCACAGTTCGGGAACACCCGCAAAGCTATCTGCGTACCTTTGATGCATGAAGCACCTGCGCCCTTGTTTACGCTGGAGTTTATTTATCGCTGCGGTATGGCTCGTTGTCTGTATAGCCATAGGCATTCTGGCCACGGAGATGGCGCTGCGTCCGTGGCATCGTCCGGTGGAACCGGAGTTACAAATCGAGGCTCAGGCCGTTGCGAATCGCTACCACGCAAAATTGGCCGAGGTCTCTGTTATTGCCAGCGACGGAGTTATACTGCGCGGCTGGAGCATGAGGTCTGCGCAAGCCAACGGAGCCGCCGTGATCCTGATGCATGGCGTGGCGGACAATCGCGCTGGCATGTTGGGCAATGCGGACTTGCTCCTAGGTCACGGCTATTCCGTGCTGCTGCCAGACGCGCGTGCGCACGGAGTTAGCGGCGGCGAGATGGCCACCTATGGCGTAAAGGAAGCCGGCGACGTGCGGCGCTGGTATGATTGGCTGCAACAAACGGAGGCTCCGCGCTGCATCGATGGTATGGGCGAATCAATGGGAGCCGCGCAACTATTGCAAGCTCTTCGCACGACTCCCGGATTCTGCGCCGTCGTGGCCGAGTCTTCCTTTGCAGATTTTCGCGAGGCTTCTTATGATCGCCTGGGAGAGAAGCTTCATGCTGGCGCATGGGCCGGGCGCACTCTATTGCGTCCTGCCGTGGAAGCGGGCTTGCTCTATGCGCGCTGGAAGTACGGAATCGATCTTGCGCAAGCCTCACCTGAGAATGCAGTCGCTGCCAGCCGCGTTCCTGTCCTGCTGATTCACGGCAAGAAAGACACAAATCTTCCCGCGTACAACTCTGAGATGATCCTGGCGCACAACCGTTCGCGCATTCCCGCTGTCATATTGTGGGAACCCGCCGAAGCAGACCACTGCGGCACGGCCGGAGCAGAACCGCGGGAGTTTGAACGGCGGGTGATTGGATGGTTTGAAAGCCACGATGCTGCGGGACAACAATGATCCCTACTTGCCCCTCCAAATCTCACCGCCACGCACAATCAAATCCACAACGCTTTGCCGCATAGTGCGCCCTCGGATGGAAGACAGCGCCGGCACAACCCAATCAGGGTTGCTTTGCATGGAATGGAATGGGCTTATACCAGTTGTGAAAAAAGCGCATCAGCGACCGCTCCACAATCAGGTAGCAAACCACACCGGCCACCACGCAAGATAGGATTCCCTGGAATACGCCAGCATCCGCGCTTGGGCTTCCAAAATGGCGCCAGAATCGTCCAATAACATCCAGTGCCCGAATGGTGCAAAGGTAGATTGAATAGGATGCATCGCCCAGAAAAACCAGCAGGCGCGCGGGCACAGAGCGCATGGCGGGAGCGCAGAAGATCACGCCACCTACCAGCAGTGCGCTGGGCAACCCCCAAACCGCCACGCGCAGCCAGCAGTCCTGCCCGGCCGGAATCGACGTTGCTGCACTTTTGATCCGGTTCATAAATACTGTTAAGCGGAATAGGCGACCGGCGTATCTCTGAAAAAGGCCTTTACGCTGCCAGGGATAAAAACAAGTTCGTCCATGTGAAGTGCGGCAGCAATTTGAATTTTGGCATTGTTACCATCGGCACCTTCGATCCCATGGCGTGTCTCAAGCTCTTGCCGCTCCCCCAAGACTATCGACTGCCATTTTTGGGTTGAATTTGGAACAAGCGAGTAAAGAGGCAGATAGAGCACATTCATTAAAGTTTTAAGATCAATTGCCGCACGGCTTTGATCTTGAGCAAACTGCAAATTGACCATTTTTACCGTTCGAAGCCCGTTTATCCATTCTGGGAGCGGCCTTCCAAAACCGTACCCGATATGTCTGACAACCTCAACTGGAGTGCTGTACAGTAAGGGAAAAGCCTCGAAGGAGATTCCCTTCAGTGACACTTGACGATCTGATAGGTTGGCTCAAGCAGATCCCTTGGGGGTTTTGGTTTACTCTGGCAGTCTTTCCCTTGTCGTGGTATTGGCTTTATGAGAAGCGCCAGGCCGCGTTGTACAAGGAACGCGTGGCTGAGAATTGGCCGATCGTAGAGGGCAGAGCATGGTCCACAGTTGGCTCGGGGCTTTCACTGGGAAAGGACACACAGGGATATAAGGCCTGCTTTACCTATAGCTTCAGCGTGGTCAGAAATGGCGAGACCGAGTATTTGTCTGGTAACTTTTCCCGCATCTTTTCAGATGGCGCCATAGCCCAGGAGTGGCTCAGGCTGGTCCGCTCGCAAGAGATACCCATCCGCGTCAATCCGGAAGATCCCAGCATCTCGGTTGCTCTCTTCGCCGATCTGATTGCCAAATTTCCTCTGCCCATTCCGGCGATTCTGGAGGGCGAACTGCAAGACCCCGCGGCCAATCCCAAACAGCCGCATATTCTGCGCTGGCCTACTGAGATGGTCGCATTGCTGGTGGCGCTGGGCTTCTGCCTCAGCCTGGTGGATCATCTTCTTCGCGTGCTTGCCGATGCGCCGCTCTATCCCAAGCTGGCTCCCACGCTTTGGATAGGATTCGCGGTTGTGGTGATTCCCTTCGAGATATGGTTCTACCTGAAATCCAAGACTCCATCGTTCAAGCTGCGCGTACCACAGGCCAAAGGCCCCAGCAACCGGCGCCTTGCAGTCTACGCGCTCAACCTTTACGCTTTTTTTTACCCGCTGATCACGGGGACGCACTTTGTGGAATATTACAATCTGCACTGGAATATGAGGCGTTTTGATCCTCTGACCAACGGCGCGTTTCTCACGATTCTGCTGGGTAACTTTGCCGCCTTCTTATACGGCAGGCTGGAGAACATTGAAGACTCGCCCAGCTTCCCGGCGTCGGCCTCTCCTCGTAATTGAAGGTGAACTGTCAGAGCAAAACATTGCGGGGCACTCGATTACTTTGCCTCTCCGCCCGGCGCGTAGTAGCCTTCGCGCGTGACTACGGTAAGGTCGTCCTTGCTGGCCTTGAGCGCGATCTTGTGGAAGCCGCCTTCGCGATCTACCGCATCCGGCGTGTAGGTCAACAGGTATTGGCCGCGCAACTCCTCGGCAATCTGGCTATAGATCGCTTCTAGCTCGTCCTTCTTTTTAGCCTCGAAGTAGCGGCCTCCGGTGCGCGTGGCAATCTTCTCCATGATCTTCTTGCCGTCCACCTCCGTCTGGCTGGAACCGCCTCCTCCGCCACGACGTCCACCACCGCCTCCTCCACCAGGCCAGCCACCGCCACCGCCGCCGGGATAACCGCCATGATGTCCGCCACCGCCGCTGGGATTGCCGTTCTCGCCGTGCTCCTGTTCGCCCTTGAAGTAGATGGCGTAAACGGAGACATTGGCCCGGTCGGCGGCATCAACCGCGTCATTCAGATCCATCTTGCTGCCGCGATCCACGCCGTCGGAAAAAACAATCAGCGCTTTGCGTCCCACTTTGGGCTTCATCAGATCGTCTCCTGAAGCCAGATAAATCGCATCGTAAAGCTGTGTGCCTCCACGGCCGCCGTGTCCCTGGCCGTGCGGCTCTCCGTCGCCGTCGCTCTCGCCTCCGCCGCGCTCTCCTCCACCGCTCTCGGAAGCCCGAGAATCGTTCTGCGCGGCCCGCGTCGGCCCCATCTCGTCCAACTCGCGATGCAGCTTGGCGCGCGATGTGGTAAAGTCCTCCAGCAGCTCGACCTCGCGGTCAAAGTGGAGGAGGAACGCTTGGTCGACACTCGGACGGGTAGCCGCGCTGGGATTGGCAAAAGAGTTATCCGGCAGCATCGTATCCACGAATTTGCCCACCGCCTTGCGTTCTTCCTCGATTGCCCCGGAGACGCCGCGACTGGTGTCTACAAGAAGCCCCAGCCGGAAGGGTAGGTCAGTCTCGCGGGTAAAACTTTTGATCTTTTGTGGGCGTCCATCTTCAGTCAGGGTGAAGTCGGTGGCCTTAAGGCTGGCTACCAGCGCGCCCTTTTTGTCACGCACGGTAACTGGCAGCACGACCTCGCGGGACTGTGCCTTCGGCGTTGCGGCCGGCTGGTCAGGTCGTTCGGAGGCAGGCTGTTGGGCAGGACTGACCATAGGCAGGCAGGCGAGGGTGAGCATCGAAAGAACGAGGAGGGGAACAAATTGGATTCGCATGGACTTAGAGGAGAAGCTCCTTCCTCCATTAGACGCAGGCAAATCCATCCTGTTGACGAGTTTGGATCGGTTTCTGAAGCACGACCCGCTCGGCTTCGATGATCTTGCAAAAGCTCTCGGAGGTGGTTGCCCAGTCCACAATGTCCACCTTGAAGGACAGATTGGATTCGGAGAAATCTTGAGCCAGATTGGCCAGAATCTAGAGCGGTAGGGGTGTCAGGCCAAGAATAGCCCGATCGAGGTCCGAGTAGGTCTTGGCGGCCTGCCGAGCGCGGTAGCCGAAGGCCCACACTTCGCGGTCAGCCACATGCTGCAGCACCAATTCGCACACAATATTCAATTCTTCGGGTTGAAGCTCAACTTCAGGCAACTTCATTCCTCAATCTGACCTTGCAATTTACGCAGCAGGAATTGCGCCTCGGCCAGGAACGCCGGTATGCCCTGTACAACCTCCAGCGCCACGGCTTCGTCGTTGGTATGGCTGGATCGTCTGCGCATTTCGCGATAACGCTTCCAATCGGTCCAGTTGCCCAGCAGCAAGCCTTGCTCATTGGCAGTGCGGCTCAGATCGGCAAAGGAGATGACATCAAAGTCGGCAGGATTGGCGGAAGCGGATTCAAGATAGCGCTTGAGCATCTTGTGGCTGATTTCATAGGTGAACGCGAAGCGCAGAATCAGGCCGTCGCGAATCTGCGTGTCTCCGGTGTCGGAGCGATCGCGATCAAGCCCCTCGGCTAGACGTCCCAACACATTGGCAAGGGAGGAAAGACCCTGTTTCATGCCGATTTCTCTTCCGTTGAGGCCGCAACTCTCCCAAGGAACATCTTCACACCTCCGCCGGAATCATGGTTAGTTCGAAGCCGAGTCTTCTGGCTTGGTGGCGGAGGCGGTTCTCGTTGCGCTGTTTGTTTTGCGCTTCTTGTTGAGCGAA
>Ga0181516_10000261_pt1 | contig 52706 bp, 51 predicted proteins | sample PEATcosm2014_Bin_25_FD_121104 | JGI IMG/M metagenome (GOLD analysis project Ga0181516, IMG submission 121104) | Peatland microbial communities from MTU Mesocosm Facility, Houghton, MI, USA - PEATcosm2014_Bin01_10_metaG | ecosystem: Environmental > Terrestrial > Soil > Wetlands > Peat | place...
GGAGCTGAACCCTTTGGCGTTGGATGAACATCGCTTCCCTTGCAGGTCAGCGCTCCAAGCATACTCGCCATGGGCGCATCGCGCCTTCTCCGCCGCGTAGCGGCTAGGTTCAACGCTGGCGTTGGACGAAGCGCTACGCGCGGAGGAGATCTCGTCCGGCGTTAGGGCGGATCAGGGCGCCGGCACATGAGGCGCTCAGAAAAGGAAGGGCCTGGGTGTATGGCAAGGTTGATGTTTTCTGTCCATCTCAGGTTGACCTTGACACTTGGTTTATTGTGCCGACAATCAGGTAAGGGATGTCGAGTATGACCCCGCAAAAAGTGCAAAGAACATCAAGGATAGGAACCTGGCCTTCGACCGCGCTCGTGATCTGGATTGGGACGCCACCCATATCCGTCCCGATGATCGGCACGATTATGGTGAGCAGCGATGGATAGCGCTCGGACCCTTGGATGGACGCCTGCATGTCCTTGTATTCACCGAAACGACGGCAGGCTTGCGAGTGATCAGCTTTCGTAAGGCGAATGCCAGGGAAAGGAGTGCGTATGAGCAAGCACAAGCCACTGATTGATGAAGAAGGCGAAGTCCGAGAGCTTACTCTGGAAGATATGAAGCAATTCAAGCCCATCCATGAGGCCGGCTTGCCTGACTCTTTGATGAAAAAATCAGGAGTGCGTGGGCCGCAGAAGGCTCCTACCAAAGTGCGGGTGAGCCTCAGGCTATCTCGCGAAGTGGTGGAATACTTCCGGGCGACAGGAGACGGTTGGCAGACTCGAATGGACGGTGAATTGTTAGAAATGGTGCAAAAGCACAAAGCAAGGTAGCGGTACTGTCGTTTACTCCGCCGCCAATTCTGAAGTTGTCAGGCGCTGGGCTGGAGCTATGGCTCTTCCTTGCGTCGGTACGCGCCGGCGGCGAGGATCTGGGCGGCCAGGGCCAGGAGGCCCAGGTCGCGCAGGATCGCCCAGCGCATGTCGGCCACCCGGCCCTCCGCGGACCGGGCGCTGGCCTGGGTGTGGAAGCAGCCGCAATCCACCGGGTGGTTCCGGGCCAGGTTGATGCTGAGGGCGGCGAGGAAGACCAGGAGCAGGGTGCCGAGCCAGGCGGTGGCGGGCCGGACCCAGACGCCCAGGCAGAGGGCCAGGCCGCATAGCAGCTCCAGCCAGGGCAGGGCGAGGGCCGCGGGATGGATCAGCCAGGCGGGGGCCAGCTGGTAGTTCCAGATGGCCTCGGCGAACCCGGGCGGGTCGGCCAGCTTGGGCAGGGCCGCGGCCACGAACACGGCGCCCAGGGCGATCTGGGCGCGCACGGTGAGCCAGGGGTGGAGCAGGCGCCGGATCATGGCCGCGCCCCCTTTTCCTGGGGCCGGCCCTGCCGGGCCCAGTCGGGGAAGCCGCCGGTATAGATCAGCAGGTTGCGGTAGCCCAGGCCCACCAGCTTGTTGGCCAGCAGCCTGGAATCCTCGCAGTCGCCGCCGGAGCAGTAGATGACGATGGGGCTCCGGGGCTCGGGGTTGGCCCGGGCCTCGAACTCGGTGATGCGGGCCGGCGCGTCCGCCTCCCAGATGGGCACGCTCCAGGCCCCGGGCAGGTGGCCGGCGGCGAAGTCCTCGCTGCGCCGGGCGTCCAGGAACGGGATGCGGAGCCGGAAAGCGGCCAGGGCCGCGTCGGAGGAGATCTCCCGGAGCACCTGGCTCGGCTCCGCGGCGAACGGGGCGGCGGGATCCGCGGGAACGGCCGCCTGGGGGGCGGGCGCCGCCGGACGGGCGGGGAGCACGGCCACCTTGCCCATGGGGGCCGGCGCCTTCTGGCGCAACGGCGGCAGAGGCAAAGGCTGGGGCTGGGGCACGGCCAGGGGCGGGGCGGCGGCCGGCGCGGCCGCGGGCGGCGGCGCCCAGCCGGTCCAGTCCAGCTTCCGGGTCGGCCCGGCCCAGCGGTTGGCCAGGCCGGCGCAGACCAGGGCGGCGGCGGCGAACGTCAGGGCTTTGAGCGGGTCGGAAGGGAGCTTCAAGGGGGCGGCCTTGCGGAAGTCTAGCAAGGTTCGCCGGAGCCCGGGGGCCGCAGTGCGACCTTGCGCCGGGCGCCCGCCGGGGGGCGCTCCAGCCCCCGCAGCTCGGCCTTCCAGGCGTCCCAGGCCAGGCCGAGGCCGATGACCACCGCCACCAGGGGGGCCGGGCCGCCGGCGGCGGCGGGCAGGGGGCTGATCTCCAGGCGCCCGTCCGCCCACTGGAAGGCCCAGCGGTCGCTGCCGTCGTGGCGGGGCGGCCAGCCGGTGAAGGCGCAGACGCCCTTGGCCCGCAGCAGCTCCCCGCGGGCCGGGGCGCGCAGGAACAGGGTCTCCAGGGCCTCGGGATCCACCGGGTGGTCCCAGCGCAGGGTCAGGGCCCGGGCGGCGGCGAACCCGTCCCCCGCTTCGGTCCGGTCCGGAAGCCCCGCGGGGATCACCCCGGTCCAGGGGTCCGGCCCCGGCGCCACGCCCTGGCGGGAGGGGAGGATGGCCTGGCCCGGGAAGGCGGCGCGCAGCTGGCTCTCCCAGGCCATGGCCAGGCTCGGGTCCAGGTCGGCCTTGCTCACGTAGACCAGGCTCGCCAGGGCCGCCTGGCGCCGGAGCAGCGGGCGCTGCTCCAGGTGGCCCAGGGGGGTCAGGGCCGAGACCACCGTGAGGCAGCCCGCCAGGCGCATCCGGCCCTCCAGCTCCGGCTCCTGCTCCAGGTCCACGAGGTCGGTGGGATCGGCCAGGCCGGTGGTTTCCAGCACCACCCGCTGCGGCCTGGCCTCGGCGGGGAGCCCGCACCACCCGGCCAGGGTGGCCACCACGTCGCCGCGCAGGCTGCAGCAGGCGCAGCCGCCCACCAGGTTGGCGATGTCCGCCAGTTCGGGCCGCTCGGCGTCCACCAGCAGCCCGTCCACGCTCACCGCGCCGAACTCGTTGATGAGCACCGCCACCTTGCGCCCCTGGGCCAGCTGGCCCTTGAGCAATTGATTCACCACGGTGGTCTTGCCCGCGCCGAGCGGACCGGTGACCAGGAGCACTTCGAGCATCTGCGACCTTCCGGAAAGGAGCGGGGAATGTCCCCACCTTCCATGATGCCTTCCTCCGGTGTTCATGGGAGGCTAGGGCCATGGACTTTGTGGACATCAGTTACCTGGTGGCGGTGACCCTGGCCGGAGGCTGCGCCCGGGCCCTGGCCCGGGGCCTTCCGGACAACTGGCGGCTGCGCCTGCAGGCGTCGCTGCCGGAACAGCAGCCCGGCTGGATCTGGGTCCATGCGGTGAGCGTGGGGGAACTGATGCTGGCGGAGGGCATCCTGGGCCGGCTGCTGGCCGCGGGCCACCGCATCCACGTGACCACCGGCACCGCCGCCGGCCTGGAACTGCTGAACCGGCGCCTGCCCGGCTGGGACCGGGGCACCGGGCGGATCACCGGCGGGGCCTTCCCCCTGGACGATCCCTGCGGCCTGGCCGGCTTCTTCCGTCCGGCGCCGGGGGCCTTCATCAGCCTGGAGACCGAGATCTGGCCGAACCTGCTGCGGCAGCTGGCGGCCCACGGCATCCCCGCCTGCATCGTCAACGGCCGCCTCACCGGGCGCAGCCTGCGCCGGGGCCGGGCCTGGATGGCCCGGGCGGCCTCCCGGCTGACCCTGGTGGCCGCCCGGGACGAGGCTTCCGCCCAGGCCTTCGTCCGCCTGGGCGCGCCCCGGGTGGAACTGGGGGGCAACCTCAAGGCCGACCTGCCGGCGCCCAGGCCCGCGCACCAGGGCTGGGAACCCCTGCGCGAGGCCTGGCGCGCCCATCCGGTCCTGGTCGCCGGCAACACCGTGGACGGCGAGGAGGAGCTGGTCCTGGAGGCCTGGACCCGGGCCCGGGCCGCCCATCCGGGGCTCCGGCTGGTGCTGGCCCCGCGCCAGCCCCGGCGCTTCCAGGCGGTGGCGGAGCTGCTCCAGGCCAGGGACCTGCGCTTCCGCCGCGGCTCCGGGGCCTGGCCGGCCGGGCCCGAGGCCTGGGCCGCCACCGACATCCTGCTGCTGGACACCCTGGGCGAACTGGCCGGCGCCTACGGCGAAGGGACCCTGGCCCTGGTGGGCGGGGGCTGGACCTGGAGCGGGGGGCACAACCCCCTGGAACCGGTGCGCCTGGGGGTGCCGACCCTGCTGGGGCCGGGTTTCGCCAACTTCGGGGACCTGGTCGCCCCCCTGCGCCAGGCGGGGCTGGTGCGGGTGGTGGCGGCGGAGGGCCTGGCCGGGGAAGTGGCCGCCATGCTGGCCGCGGGGCCCCTGCGCCCGGCCGCGGCCGGGGCGACCGTCCTGCTGCCCGAGAGCCTGACCGGTGCTTTGGAAAAAACGTGGGAATTAATTCGAAGAATCATACCTGAGCCCCGGTAAAGTTGAAGCAATACCGGGTATGCCCCGGGGACCCGAGCATGCCGAGCAAACCGCCCCATATTCTGCTGATCGACGATGATCTGGACGTGCTGGGCATGGTCGGCGAAGCCTTGACCCACTTCGGGATCAAGGTGCATCCCTTCTCCGAAGGGCACCGGGCCATGCGCCTGCTGGAGGATCCCGACTCGCCCCAGTTCGATCTGGTGATCACCGACATCAACATGGACGGGCTGAACGGCTTCGATGTCATCAACCGGGTCAAGTCCTCCCGGCCCAGCCTGCCGGTGATCCTCATGACCGGCCAGGCGACCCTGGACTTCGCCATCCGGGCCATGCGCATGGGCGCCGCGAACCTGTTCCAGAAGCCCGTCGCCATCCGCGAGCTGGTGAACAGCGTGTTCCACCTGGTGGACCTGCACCGGGAACTGAGCCGCACCGCCGTGGGCCTGCGGGGACTGATGGACGAGCGCCGGCACTTCCTGTTCCGGGCCAACGAGCTGGACATCCCGAGCATGGTCGGGCACATGACCGACCGGCTGGTGCCCATGGGCCTGGCCAAGCCCACCAACGTGGACGTCATCGGCATGGCCTTCCACGAGGCCCTGGTGAACGCCCTGGAGCACGGCTGCCTGGAGATGGACTCCAGCCTGAAGGGCGACCTGTTCGCCGAGCAGGATCCCTTCGTGGCCCAGGTGCAGGAGCGGCTGGCGGATCCGCACTACGCGGACCGCACCATCGACGTGGAGCTGCACATCACCCCCCAGCGCTTCGAAGCCGTCATCACCGACGGCGGGCCGGGCTTCGACACCGCCGCGGTGGGCCGGTTCACCGAAGCCAGCCTCGGCAAGCAGTGCGGCCGCGGTCTGGCCATGATCCAGCTGGTCATGGACGAAGTGAACCACAACGCCAAGGGCAACCAGATCCGGCTGGCGCTGAACCGCAAGGACCCGCATTAGGAGCCAGTCCATGCTGACCGCGCTGGTGCTGCTGCTGTTCCTCGCCGCCGCCCTGCTGCTGGCGCTCCGGCGGCCCGCTCTGGGCGGGTCGGTGCTGGTGGCGGCCCTGGCCCTGTTCTGGCTGGGGGGCAGCGGCATGCTCGCCGAGCGCCTGCTGGAACCCCTGGAGAGCCCCTACGCCCGGCTGCTGAAACCCCGGTGGAGCGCCCGCAACGCCATCGTCCTGCTGGGCGCGGGGGCGTCCAAGCGTCCGGACGGCAACCTGCAGCCTTCCCTGCTGGGCTATTCGAGGATCATGGAAGCCGTGCGCCTCTATTTGAGCTGCCGGGCCAGCGGCGCCCCCTGCACCCTGATCATCAGCGGCGGCGATCCCGGGGCGGTGGGCGCCTCGGAAGCGGCCGTCTACCGGGCGGAGGCCCTGGGCCTGGGGGTTCCCGCGGCAGATCTGGCCCTCGAGGACCGCAGCCTGAACACCTTCCAGAACGCCGAGTTCGCCAGCGCCATGCTCAGGGCCGGCGGCTACGACCGGGTGCTGCTGGTGACCTCCGCCGTGCACATGACCCGCTCCCTGCTGTATTTCACCCATTTCGGCAGCCGCTGCGACCCGGCCGTGGCCGACCAGGCGCAACCGGCGCGCTCCTGGATTCCCGTGGGCTACAACCTGGCCCTGGCCGACATGGCCGTCCACGAATACGCGGGCATCCTGCGCTACCGCTTCTACAACCTGCTGGGCCTGAACCAGAAGGCCGCGGCCCGGGCCGGGGCGGTGTGAGTGCATGGAGATGGACGGAATTCAGGGTCATTGCGTCTGTTCCTTGCCTCCGTCAGCGAGACGAGGACGCCCATGCTTTCCCCTTCGCGCTTTTCCAAGCGGCTGCAATGGCCGGTCCAGCTGATCGCCGAGCGAGCACATGTCCACCGGAACACGGTGACCCGCACGCCAGGCTCCCTCTCGATTCAGGCATACCTGCGCAACGTGCTTCGGGTGATTCGCGTCTCCCTGGACCTTACGAATGGCGACATCAACAAGTCTCTAATTTGGTTCCAGAATTGTCCCATTGCCGAGTTTGGATTCCAGACTGCCGATGAACTGGTGGCCGCTGGAGAAACCGAGGCGGTGGTGAAATACCTGGAGTCGATCTCCTCGGGCTCCACTGGATGATTTTCGCAAGTCTTCCCATTTCCACCCTGTTCCGGATGCTTTCGCCCAGGTGGGCATTCCAGCCGTTGAGTGGCGCCGGTGCGGCTAGGCAAGGCGGAAGGTTCAACCGCCCTGGTCAGCAGGCCCTGTACCTGTCCTTCTCGACCCAGACGGACCCAGGCGTCCTGGGCATGAGCATGCTCGACCCCACCCCTGCGCCCGGCCTGTCTCAACCCCGCGCCACGACCTCCGGGTCCCCCAGCACCGCCACCGCCGGCGCGATGATCCGGTCGAAGGGGGGGATGGTCCCGATCAGGGGCCGGGCGTAGTCCCGGAACCGTTCATCGATATCACACTCGCCCTTGAGATACTCGGGGGGCAGGGACTTGGTGCCGCCGACCACGGTGTCCAGGGGCGTGAGGAAATAGTCCACGGAATAGTCCCCGGTGCGGCGGATGGCCACGGAGCCGTTCATGGGGCGGCTGGCGGCGAAGTGCACCGCGGTCTCGCCCACGTCCCGGGCCTCGCTCACGTCCACCTCGGAGGTGATGCCCAGGAAGGAACGCTGCAGGTAGCCGAAGGTGTCGCAGCGCACCCGTTTGATCTTGAGCCGCTGCTTGATCTGGTCGGACAGGGCGTCGCCCAGGGATCCCCCGGAGAGCTGAATGTTGCCGAAGGCGTCCAGCTCATGCTCGCCCTGGAGCGACATGAGCACCGGCCGGCCGTCCGCGGAGACGATGCCCTCGGACAGGGCGATGACGCAGCGGCCGTTCGCGCTGAACACCCGCTCCACGTCGCCCAGGAACCGGTCCGGATCGAAGGCCCGCTCCGGCACGTAGACGAGATGGGGGCCGTCCTTGGGGTCGCGCCGGGCCATGACCGACGACGCGGTCAGCCAGCCGGCGTTGCGCCCCATGACCACGCCGATGAACACCCCCGGCATGGCGAAGCTGTCCATGTCCAGGCCGGCGAACGCCGAGGTGACGAAGCGGGCGGCGGAACCGAAGCCGGGGCAGTGGTCGCTCACCAGCAGGTCGTTGTCGATGGTCTTGGGGATATGGACCACCCGCAGGTCATAGCCCACCTGCTCGGCGTAGCTGGCCACCAGCCGGCAGGTCTCGGCGGAGTCGTTGCCGCCGATGTAGAAGAAGTAGCGCACGTCGTGCTTCTGGAACACCGCGACCAGCCGCGCGCAGTACTCCCGGTCCGGCTTGTCCCGGGTGGAACCCAGCGCCGAGGAGGGGGTGGCGGCGACCATCTCCAGGTTGTGGGTGGTGGCCAGCCCCAGGTCCAGGAAGTCCTCGTTGATGATCCCCCGCACGCCGAACCGGGCGCCATACACTTGGGTGATGAAGGGCGCCTTCCGGGCCTCCCGCACCACCCCCACCAGGCTCTGATTGATGACGGCCGTGGGGCCACCGCCCTGGGCGACGACCGCCTTGCCTTTGAGTTGATCCATGATTCAAGCCTCTCCACGGGAGGGTGGCTTCCCCGGCGACGTGCCAGCGATTAAATATCTATCTTACAGGCACTGCTCGTCCAGGGAACCCAGGAACAGGTCCACCACCGCCTGGGTGACGCCCTTGCGGGCGCCGAACAGCAGCTTGCGTTCCACGGCGTCCAGCGGGTAGGCGTCCACCACCACCAGGCTGGCGTCGCCCTGGGGCTTCACTTCGCAGGTGAGGTAGGTCCGCTCGCCCAGGGTCTGGCCGAAGATCACCTTGGGGAATTTCACTTCCAGGTGGCCCTTGGCCGGCTCCGAGGCCACCTGCTGGCCCTTCATCTTCTCCACCGCGCCCAGGGCGGCCTGGAAGGTCGCCTGCGCGTCCTTGGGGTACTGCTTCTCCTGATGCTTTTCCAATGCCATGTGAGGCCTCCCTGGAACTTCGTTGGCTATACGGTTGCGAAAGACACCTGGTCCACCAGCTGCTCGATCAGGGCCCGGGACCCCACTTCGGTCCCGCCCTGGCTGGCGGTGGCGGCGCCGCTGGCGACGCCCCAGCCCAGCGCCTCCCGCAGCGGGAGCCCCTGGGTCAGCGCCCACACCAGGCCGCCGACCATGGAGTCGCCGGCGCCGATGGGGTTCTTCTCCTGGATCTTCGGGGTGCCGATGAGCCAGCTGCCGCTCCCGGTGCGGAGCAGGGCGCCGGACTTGCCCATGGAGATGACCACGTTCTCGGCGCCCATGGCCCGGATCGCGTCCGCGGCCCGGGCGATCTGGGCCGGGGTGTCCATGGGCAGGCCGGTGAGGGCGCAGGCCTCTTCGACGTTGGGCTTGACCAGGAAGGGATGCTCGGCGCAGCCCAGGCGCAGGGACTCGCTGGTGGTGTCCAGCACCGCCTTGGCCTGGTGCCGGTTCAGCACCCGGACCACCCGGGCGTAGATGTCGTCGCCCACCCCTGGCGGCAGGCTGCCCGCCAGCACCCACCAGTCGCCGGGCCGGGTGATGGCGTCGATCTTGGCCAGCAGCTCGTCCTGGCTGGCCTGGCCCACCTGGGGCCCCTTCTCGTTGACCTTGATGTAGTGGCTGTGGGTCTCGGTAACGATGCTGATGTTGGTGCGGGTCTCCCCGGACACCCACACGAAATCCGTGCCGATGCCCAGGTCCTGGAGACCATGCTGGAGCAGTTCGCCGGAGCGCCCGCCTAGAAAGCCCACGGCGGTGCTGGCGGAGCCCAGGCTCTTGAGCAGCCGCGAGACATTGAAGCCCTTGCCGCCGAAATCCACCCGGGATTCGCTGGCCCGGAGGACGGCGTCGTATTCCACGGCCGGGACAGTCAGTTCCCGATCAACCGCGGGGTTGAGGGTCAGTGTGTAGATCATGAGCGCTCCAGACCTAGGCTTTCTTCCAGCATTGTTCGATCAGCACGGCCTCGGCCTCGTTGGTCCACATCAGATCCTCGCCCAGCTTGGCGGCCACTTCGGGCAGCCGCTCCGGCAGTTCCTTGAGGCCCATCAGGGGCAGATCCAGGATCTGCGGGAAGATGACGACCTTGCCCGCGTAGCGGCCCTCCATGACCGACTTGATGGCGTCCGCGGCGGCGTTGAGGCCGCCGATGGCCGCCACCGAGCGCCCCGGGGACAGGGTCCCGGCCACCCGGCGCTCCATCACCAGGGACTGGTCGGCGATGGTCAGGCCCGAGGTCCCGGTGTACTGCGCGTTGGCCATGAAGACGTTGCTGAGGTTGACCGCGCCGTAGGTGCCGTTGGGGACGCCGGCGAACAGCACCAGCATGCCGTCGGCCTTCATCACCGTGTCGCCCTCCTCCATCAGCTTGGGGAACGGGACGCTGACCACCACGTCGTCCGCGCCCTTGCCGCCGGTGGCTGCCATCACGAAGTCATGGAAGCTCTGGGTGGCGGTGGCGGGGTTGAAGAAGCGGATGCTGCGGCCGCGCTTGGCGGCGATGGGCGCGAACAGGGCCTCCAGGGTGCGCAGCCGGTCGTCGCTCACTTCGGTGGCGATGATCAGCTTCGGCCCATCCGGCAGTTCCAGGGCGCGCTGGACGTGCATCTGGCCCATGGGGCCGCCCGCGCCGACGAACACCGTGGTCCCGCCCGCCCGCATTTCGCAGCGGTTGCGCGCGGCCCCGTAGGATCCGGCGAGGTCGGGTCCCTGGCAGCCGAAGAAGGCGATGAAGTCGTAGTGCAGCCGGCCCAGGTCCACCTGCACCAGCCCGTCCAGCGGGGCCGTGCCCACCAGGTTGCAGGTGCCGTAGCGGGTGATGTGCCTGGCCGCCTCGCCCACGGCGCTGGCGGATTTCGGGTTCAGCAGCACCAGGTCGTCGAAGCCCTTGCCCTGGGTGAATTCCTGGCTGACCCCACGGTAGCCGGCCTCGTCCAGCCCGTCGCGGGCGATGACCTTGGCGCCGGTGGCGGCGGCCAGGGCCTTGACCGAGGCCGGCACGTCGGTGAGGACGATGACCGCGGGCTTCAGCGGCAGGGAGCAGGTGAAGGGGGTGGTGTCCCCGGGCTGGCCGATGATCCACAGGGTGCCGCCGGCCTTGGGCGCGAGACGGCGGCGCTGGGTGTAGGCGCCCATGACGCAGCCCCAGGGCTCCAGGAGGGAGGACTCGGCGTAGCCCATGCTCTCGGCTACCGGCAGCAGGCAGGCGCCGGCGTCGGTGTCCAGGACCTCCTTGCCGATGAGATGGTACTGCACCAGCCCGCCGGGGGTGGCGTAGCCGTAGGCCATGCAGATCCCCGCCTGGTAGATGTCGGGCTGGACCGCCAGGCGTTCGCCGGGGTGGTAGGTGGCGGCCAGGTTCTTGCCGGCCTTGATCACGGTCAGGGAGACCTCGTGGCCCAGGCGGGTGGGCTGGACGGTGAGGTCGCGGCCGTAGAGCTTGGCGTGGCTGCTGCCCTGCTTGAGCACCTTGATGTCGGAGAAGCACATGCCGACGCTGTCGATGCGCACCAGCAGCTGGTCATCGCTGGGCTCGGGCACGGGGAAGGGTTCGGGCCTGCCGTCCTTGCCCATGTTCTCCAGCCCGACCCCGTAGAGGTTCCAGGCGAGGCTCTGTTCCGGCAGCTTGTAGTCGAGGGAGCGGTAGGAATCGTAGTTGTTGCCCATGGGGACGTCCTTTCAGTTGGGGGTGAAGGCCCGGGCCAGTTCCCGCACTTCGGCGGCACTGGCGCATTCCAGGGCCCGGCCGGCGAGTGCCTGGGCGGCGGCCAGGGTCACGGTGCGCACCTGGGCCTTGACGGTGGGGATCGCGGGGATGCTGACGCTCAGTTCGTCCACCCCCAGGCCGATGAGGATGGGGATGGCCAGGGCGTCGGAACCCAGTTCGCCGCAGAGGTCGACCCGCTTGCCGAACGTGTGCGCCGCCTCGCAGGTGAGGCCGATCAGGCGCAGCACCGCGGGGTGCAGCCCGTCCTGGCGCGCGGCGAGGCTGGCGTTGCCGCGGTCCATGGCCAGGGTGTACTGGGTCAGGTCGTTGGTGCCGATGGAGAAGAAGTCCACCTCGGGGGCCAGCTTGTGCGCCAGCAGGGCGGCGGAGGGGACCTCGATCATGATGCCGGTGCGCACCGGGAAGGCGCTCAGCGCCTCCCGCTCCTGCTCCAGGATGGCCTTGGCCTGGCGCAGTTCCCCCACTTCCGCGATCATGGGGAACATGATCTGCAGGTTGCCGTAGCGCGAGGCCCGCAGGATGGCGCGCAGCTGCTTGCGGAACAGGTCCGGGTGGGTGAGGCACAGGCGGATGCCGCGCTCGCCCAGGAACGGGTTCTCCTCCTTCTTCTGGTGGATGTAGGCGACCGGCTTGTCCCCGCCGATGTCCAGGGTGCGGACGATCACCGGCAGCCCCTTCATGGTCTCGGCGATGGCCCGGTAGACGGCGTACTGCTCGTCCTCGCCGGGGGCGGTGGCGCGGTCCAGGAACAGGAACTCGGTGCGCAGCAGGCCGATGCCCTGGGCGCTCACCTTCATGGCTTCGATGGCGTTGCCATGGTTGCCGGCGTTGCCGGTGACGTCCACCCGGTGGCCGTCGGTGGTGGCGGCGGGCAGGGCCGCCTGCTCCTGGGCGATGCGGCGCCGCTCCAGCCAGGCCGCCTGGGCCTCGGCGGCGAGGCGGAACACTTCGGGATCGGGGTTGGCGGTGAGGGTGCCGTCGTTGCCGTCCAGGATGACCGGGGTGGCCTCCTCCAGGGCGAGGATCTTCTCGCCGGCGCCGACGATGGCCGGCAGGCCCAGGGCCCGGGCCAGGATGGCGATGTGGGCGGTGGGGCCGCCCTCGACGATGACGAAGCCGCGCACCCGCTCGGGATCGAAGGCGGCGGTGTCCGACGGGGACAGGTCCCGGGCCACGATCACCACCGGCTGCTCCGGCAGGGACAGGCCCTTCTCGGGGATGCCGAGGATGAGCCGCAGCACGCGCCGGCCCACGTCGCGCAGATCGTCGGCGCGGGCGGCGAGCAGGGCGTCGCCCAGGCCGGAGATGGCTTCCGCCTGGGTCTCCACGGTGGTCTTCCAGGCCCGGGCCGCGGTCTGGCCGGTCTTCATGCCGGCCTCCACGCTCTCCACCAGGTCCTGGTCCTCCAGGAATTCGGCGTGCGCCTCGAAGATCGCCGCCTCGGCCTCCAGCTTGCGCTCGCACATCTGCCGGTGCAGGGTGCGCAGCTGCAGCTTGGCCTGGGCCAGGGCCTCCTCGAACGCCATCTGCCCGCCGCCGTCCAGCTTGTCGTAGGAGAGGACGTCGACGGTGCGGAAATGGAACACGGGGCCGACGGCGATGCCGGGCGCGGCGCCGATCCCCTTGATGATGCCGCTGGTGCCGAACAGCGACGGCTCGACCACCGTGACCGGCTTCGGCCGTTCCGGGGCGGGCAGGGCGGGCGCGTGGGCGGAGCCGGGCGTGTCGCCCAGGCCGGAGCGGATGGCCTGCTCCAGCGCGGCGATGGCCAGGTCCTCGTCCTCGCCCGTGGCTTCCAGCATGATGGCCGCGCCGAAGGAGGCGCCCAGGGTCAGCACCGAGACCATGCTCTTGGCATTGACCTGCTTCCGCTTGCACTGGATGCGGATATCGGACTTGTACTGCTTGGCCAGGGCTACCAGGGTCTTGGCGGGCCGGGCATGCAGGCCCGTTTCATTGACGACGGTCAATTCGACTTGTTTCATGGTCAGCTCACTGTCAACGGACGTGGGACTTCGGTCACGCTTCCGAGGGGTCCTCCGGAAGCGTGGCGGCGTTCAGGTAGTCCAGGATCACCTGGGGATCCTGGGTCTGGAGCAGTTCGGCCAGCTTGTCCTCGTCCTCCACCACCTCCGCCAGGTTGGTCAGCACGCCGATGTGCTGGCCCTCCAGGGCGGCGATGCCGATGACCAGGGAGACGGTCTCGTCCTCGTCCCAGGGCACCCCTTCCGCCAGCTGCAGGACGGAGATGCCGGTCTGCAGCACGAAGGGCACGTTGGGATCCTTGCCGTGGGGGATGGCGACCCCGTTGTTCATGCTGGTGGACATGGACTGTTCCCGGGCCAGCATGTCGGCCACGTACTCGGGCAGCACCCGGCCGCCCCGGACCAGCAGCTCGCCGGCCTGGCGGATGGCGTCGAACTTGTCGGCGGCGTGGGCGCCCAGGGCGATGGTGTCAAAGGAGATGATGGACATGGAAAGGGATCCTTAGGCTCAGGCCGAGGCGACGACGTCGGACTTGTCCACCAGCGACTTGACCAGCTGGTCGAACACGGGGTCGTTCAGGAACGTCTTGAAGGTCACCACCACCGCGTTGGGGGCCTTGGAGCGGGCCACGTCGGCCAGGCTCTTGTGCACGACGACGATCTGGGCGCTGGGCGGGATCTCCCGGGCGGGCATATGCACGACGGTGATGCCGGTGACTTCTGCGGCCTTCAGCTTCTTCTTCAGCGAGTTGACGCTCATGAGGCTGGAGCCCATCCCCGCCTCGCAGGCGAAGATGATGGACTTGATGTCGGCGGCGGGAATGGAGAGTGGCATGGAAACCCCCAGGAAAAAAGAACAGCAGGTGCGGCAAACGGTAATCATTTTACCATGTGAACATTGCCGCACCTGCTGGGTTGACGCTTCGATCTATCACTATCAAGCAGGGCTGTCAGGACTGCGTAGCCCATGCGGCAAAGACTATTCGGCCTCTTCCTCGACGACGGGGAAGATCTTCAGGATGAAGGCACCGACCAGGAAGGAGACCACGGCGCCGATGGCGACACCGGTCAGGACCGGGAAGTGCTGTCCGGGAGGGATCACGGCCAGGTAGGCGAAGATGGATCCGGGGGAAGGGGTCGCCACGAGGCCGGCGCCGCTGATCACGAACCAGAGGTCGGCGCAGAAGCCGCCGCAGATCACGGAGAGGATCATGATCGGGTGGGCCAGGACGTAGGGGAAGTAGATCTCGTGGATCCCGCCCAGGAAGTGGATGACCATGGCGCCGGGAGCGGACTGCTTGAGCATGCCCTTGCCGACGAAGAAGAAGGCGCAGAGCAGGCCGAGGCCGGGGCCGGGGTTGGTTTCGAGCAGGAAGTGCACCGCATGCCCGGATTCCTTGGCCGCGATCACGCCCAGGGGGGCGAGCACGCCGTGGTTGAGGGCGTTGTTCAGGAACAGGATCTTGGCCGGCTCGATGATGATCGCGGCCAGGGGCAGGAGGCGGTGCCGGACCAGGACGTCCACCACCATGCCGGCGAAGTTGCTGACGCCGGTGACCACCGGGCTGACGACGATCTGGGCGATGAGCACCAGGATGACGATCAGGAAGCCGGCGGAGAAGTTGTTGATGAGCATCTCGAAGCCGACGGGGATCTTGTCCTCAAGCACCGCGTCGATCTTCTTCATGCAGTAGCCGCCGATGGGGCCCATGATCATGCCGCCGAGGAACATGGGGATGTTCCCGCCGACGATCACGCCCATGGTCGCAGCCGCGCCGACCACGCCGCCCCGCACACCGTGGACCATGCGGCCGCCGGTGTAGCCGATGAGCAGCGGCAGCAGGTAGGTGATCATCGGGCCTACGAGCTTGACGAAGGTGGCGTTCGGAATCCAGCCCGTCGGGATGAACAGGGCCGTGATGAGGCCCCAGGCTATGAACGCGCCGATATTGGGGATGACCATGCCGGCCAAGAACCCGCCGAGTTGCTGGATCTTTTCTCTCATCGCTCGTATCTCCATTGAGGATGTGGAAGTTGAGGTGGATATAAGGTTGTTCAAAGATTGTATTAACAGTAAACGATTACAAAAATGCCTGTCAACTTTGTTTTTCGGTATTTTGAAATTTCCCGAAAACCCTTATATCGTAACGATTATAGTGGTCAAAAACAGCGCCGGGGGTCCAGCCGGCACCGGCCGGCCCCGCCCCGCGGCCGGGCGACGCGCGCCGGGGCCGGGCCCCGGGCCGGGCCGGCGCGGTTTTCCCTTGGCGGGACGGGCTTTTCCGTGGAGATGGGGGTGGTGGACGGGGAATATTGGGCTACCCTAGGGAAACCCCTCGGCGCGCTGGCACACTCGGCCATCCCCCCAAAAATGTATTCGAATACATCGGAGCCCTCCATTGGTCAAGATCAAGGATGTCGCAAAGCTGGCGGGCGTTTCAGTGGCGTCCGTGTCGCGCGTGCTGGCGGGGTTGCCCGTGGTCAGTGAACCCACCCGGCTGCGGGTCCTGGAAGCGGTCAAGGCCCTGGAGTACCGGCCGGACCTGGCCGCGCGGCGGCTGCGCTCCCGGCGTTCCGACACCATCGGGCTGCTGGTCTCGGACATCCGCAACCCCTTCTTCACCGAGATCAGCCGGGCGGTGGAGGAGGTTGCGTTCGCCCACCAGATGAGCGTGATCCTCTGCAACACCGACGAGAATCCGGAGAAGGAGGCCACCTACCTCAACCTGATGGCCGACGAGAAGGTCAGCGGCGTCATCCTGTCGCCGTCGCTCAACCTGCTGTCGCACTTCACGCCCGGGGACTACAGCTTCCCGGTCGTGCTGGTGGACCGCTACGAGCGCGGCATCGAGGCCGACGCGGTGCTGCTGGACAACTACGAAGCGGCCTACCGCCTCACCGAACACCTGATCGGCAACGGGCACCGGCAGATCGTGCTGGTCTACGGCGCCGACAGCGCCACCGGCCGGCAGCGGCTGGAGGGCTACCGGGCCGCCATGGCCAGCCACCACCTGACCGCCCAGGCCCAGGGCGTGAAGCCCATGGCGGACCAGGCGCGGGAAGCCGCCCTGGCGGTGCTGCAGCGGGCGCCGCTGCCCCAGGCGGTCATCGCCACCAGCGGCCTGATCCTGCTGGGCATCACCGAGGCGCTGCAGGAGACCAGCCTGAAGGTGCCCCGGGACATCGCGGTGGCGGGCTTCGACAACATGCCCTGGACCCGGCTCATGGAGCCCGGCCTCACTGTCATCGCCCAGCCCACCTACGAGATCGGCCGGGAGGCCATCGAGCTGCTGCTGCAGCGCATCGCCACCCCGGACAAGGTCACCCGGCAGCTGGTGCTGCGCGGGGAGCTGATGGAGCGGGGCTCCAGCGCGGCGCGCTAGCCCCGGACGATCGCCCGTGGTCGCTTCCGCAAGGAGGCGCGCCTCCGCGCACCTCCTTGCGGAAGCGTCGCGGAGGAGTTGCATGGGGCGTGTTTCGCTCGCTGGCGAAGCATGGAACGCTGAAGGTTTCGACCCCAACCCGCCTGGGCACCCGGGGCCACGCACTCCCAGAACCCGCGGGTGCCCTTGCTCAGGGGCAGATGGCCCTGTGGACTGCGAGGGCCAGAGTCCCTGCGATGGCCACAGAGAGGAGTGTCCCCACGAGAAAATATTCGGCGAAGTCCCGTTGCTCGAAATTCTTCGATCGCGCCAGCGTCTTCGCGGCCAGGACGAAGCCCAGGGCGCTGTACTGGGCGTTCAGCACCAGCAGGAAAATGATCACCCGTTCCAGGATTCCGATGATGCGCCCCCTCTGGCACTCCGGTGCTTCACTTTCCTTGGGGCCAAGATCCAAGTGCTCGATGAATCCGCGGATGACCAGGTTGGCTTCGCCCATGCAGAGCAGAAGTCCGAACGCCAAGGTGAGGGTGGTGTGCCAGGGGACGTGTTCCAGCAACCCCAATGGCGAGCACCAGGGTTGAGCCTGGCGCAGAACCCAATCCCAGGCTCGGAATGAAGGGCTGAAGGCTGGTGAGGCGAGGATGGTGAGTAGGACCAATGCGGCCAGGAGAATCCAAAGGCGAACGCGCAGAAGCTTCACCTTCGGCTGGATGGGTCCATCTGCGACACATGGTCTTGAATCCCTGCTGGGCCTCTCCCACAGGAACCAGACAGTGTTCGTGATGATGATCATGGCCGCGAGGGCGGCGAGCGGCTTCCAGCCCTCCAGGAGGAGGAACACCAAGGACAACTGGATCAAGGAAGCTGTCATGACCTCTTTGAACTGGATGGGACTGTCTCTTGAGATCAGAGGAAGCCGGGTGACCAGGAGGATGGCAAAAAGGCATAGACCGATCGTGCTCACGGGTGCACCTGTTGATTCACCCATTGCGCGATCTCTGCGAGAAGGTGGCGGATCGCCTCCAACCCTCCCGACTGGATGTTCTTGTACACCGCGGTGGTGGAAATTCGCGCTTCTTCTGCGATGACTTTCACATCGACCCCCGCCAGGAGGCGCTGGAACACCAGGAACCGGTTCGGTTTCCAGGCCTTGACCTCATGTGAGACGAGCGATAGTGCGGTTCCGATCCAGGGCGGAGGATCCAGTCCCGCCTGCCCGATATGGAAGAGACAGCCGGACCGCCTGAAAGGCGATTTCATCGCCTCCCTTGCGACATGAAAGGCGGGTCCATCCATTCCGATAGCCAGCCGAGGGTTCAGTTCGGTCTGGAGCGAACCGATGCCCACGGAGAACCGCACTTTCTCAGGGTACAGATCACGCAGGACCGTGAAGAAGTCAAGGAACAGGGAATCCGCATCCCCGTACACCGCCTGGTACTCGTCGCCCAAGGTGATGGTGCAAGGGGACAGGAGATGCTCTTTCCGGGTTCCGTTGATGCTATCCAGAGTCATCCTCAGGCGGTCCTGCAGTCCCATCCGGTCTTCGACCCTTCTTGAACCTACGAGGTCACCGATCACACAGATCAGGGTCATGGCGAAATGCTCCCGCTCAACCATATCTGTTTAAAAACACATTTTCAACTGAATCGGTTTATATGAATTTTTTAATTAAACCAAATCGGTTAAAAATTATGAATTCAACGGAATTGGTCGAATGATTCAGTGCCTTCCAGGTCAGCACCGAGCCGAGGATGAGGCTGGCGCGGGCAACGTATTCTCCATGCACACGCTGTAGAGCTGGTCCAGGGACGTCTGCCCGGGGGTGGTCTCCTCGGTGATCCGGCCGCGGTCCATGACCAGGATCCGGTGGCAGACCTGCATCAGCTCGTTCAGCTCGGTGGAGACGAGGACCATGCTGAGGCCCCGGCGGCTCAGGTCGGCCATGATCTGGAACAGCTGCTGCCTGGCCTGCTCGTCGAGGCCGCGGCTGGGTTCGTCCATGAAGAGGATGGAGGGCTCGGTGCCGGGCCAGTCGCCCACGGCGCCCTGCCGCGGGTTGCCGCCGGCGACCTTGGCCTGCAGCTCCTGGATCCAGGGCAGGACCACGGACGTCTGGCCCTGGCCGTGGCCGGAGCCCCGGGAGGCGATGGCGGACAGGCTGGCCAGGCTGAAGGTGTCCAGGACGGAGCGGCTCTGGGCCGGGCTTTCGTGCCTGCGGCTCGTCGGGGCCATGGCCAGGCCGAGCCGGATCATGTCCGGGATCTGCGGCCGGGTGAGGGTGCGGCCCTGCAGGGTGACGGTGCCCGCGTCCAGGGGGTCCATCCCGAAGATCGAGCGCAGCAGCTGCGACCGGCCCGAGCCGGGCCTGCCGGCGAGGCCGAGGATCTCGCCCTTGCCCAGGCTGAACGAAGCGTCCGCGAAGTGCCCGTTCCGGGTCAGCCCCTGGACCTCCAGCAGCACCGCGCCGGCTGCCGGCAGGGGTTCCGGGCGGCTCTGCACCGGGGTCTGGTCGAACATCATGGCCACCAGGGCCCCGGGTTCGGCCTCGGCGATGGGGATGGTGCCGGCGCAGCGGCCGTCCCGGAGCACCATGACCCAGTCGGCCAGGTCGCGGAGCTCGTTCCGCTGGCGGGTCATGATGATGACGATGCTGCCCTGCTCCCGGAAGCGCCGGACCACCCGGAACAGGCTTTCCGTCTCGAACGGGTCCAGGGCCGAGGTGGGCTCGTCCAGGATCAGCACCGACGGGTTGTAGGACATGACCTTGGCGATCTCCACCAGCTGCCGCTGGCCGGCGCTGAGGCTGGAGACCTTGGCGCTGACCGGGACCTCCAGGCGCAGAGCCTCCAGGAACCCGGCGGCCTTCGCGTAGGTGCGCTTCCAGTCGATGAAGAGGCCGCCGGGGCCCTTGCGGCAGGAGCGGCCGAAGAGGATGTTCTCGGCCACGGTGAAGTCCGGGACCAGGCTCAGCTCCTGGTAGGCCATGGCGATGCCGGCATGCAGGGCGTCCATGGGCGAGCGCAGGTCCAGCTTGCGGCCGTCGAGGAACCGTTCGCCGCCGGTGGGGAGCACCGCGCCGCAGAGGCACTGCGCCAGGGTGCTCTTGCCGGAGCCGGGCTTGCCCACCACGGCGTACACGTTGCCGCCGTGCCACACCGCCGAGAAATCATCCAGGGCCGCGGTGCCCGCATAGGTCCTGCCCAGATGCCTTGCTTCCAGCCTGATCGGGTCCATGGTTGCCTCGCTGTGGATCACACCTGCCGCTCATTGCCACTGTGCCCGTGGACACGTATTATGTGGAAGGAGGTGAATATCATGAACCTCACCCTTGCCATCGACAAGAGGTTGCTGGAAAAAGCCCGCCTGACGGCGGGCGCCATGGGGCTCAGCCTGAACGAGATGATCCGCCGCTACCTGGAGCAGGTCGCCGGTGCCGGCGACCAGGTTGGAACCTTCCAGGAACTGCAGGAGCTCTGCACCACCCGGGGCGGGCATTCCCGAGGCCAGGCCTGGACCCGGGAGGACCTGCACCGTGGCTAGGTTCTTCCTGGACACCAACATCGTGGCCTATGCCGACGACCTGGACGTCCCCCTGAAACAGACCGTCGCCCTGGGTCTCCTGGCTCGCGCCTATGGCGAATCCGCCGGCGTCATCTCGCTCCAGGTACTCCAGGAATACTTCGTGACCGCCACCCGCAAGCTGGGGGTGGCCCGCGCCGACGCCCGGCGCAAGGTGGAACTGTTGTCCCGGCTCGAACTTGTTCGTCTGGACGCGCCGGACATCCTGGCGGCCATCGATCTCCAGGGCCTCCACGGCTTCTCCTTCTGGGATGCCCTCATCATCCAGGCGGCGCTCCTCGCCCAGTGCACCATCCTCTACAGCGAGAACCTCCAGCCCGGCTTCCGCCTGGGTCCACTGCAGGTGGTCAACCCCTTCCAGGAGACCCCGGCCAAATAGATACAGGGCTCATGCAAACGGGACACGTGGTTCTTGAGCCCCTGCACTACGCTTCCTTGAACAGGTGCGCGAATGCGCGCCTGTTCAAGGAAGCGGCCACGGGCGCAGGTCCGGAACCCGTACCCCTTACAGCGCCTGTTCGATGAAGGACTTCAGCTGGGGCTTGGCCTGGCCGCCGACCTTCTGGTCGACCTTCTTGCCGTCCTTGAACAGCAGCAGGGTGGGGATGGACATGACGCCGAACTGCCCGGCCACCAAGGGATTCTCATCCACGTTGATCTTGACGATCCTGGCCTTTTCCTTGAGCTCTCCGGCCAGTTCGTCCAGGATCGGGGCGATCATGCGGCAGGGTCCGCACCAGGGGGCCCAGAAATCCACCAGGGTGACGCCCTGGGCCACTGTGCTCTGGAAGTCGGCGTCCGTGATGTGCGCAACGAGATCTGACATGGGTTCCTCGAAAAGTGTCCCCGCGGGGGGGAGTTAGGGCAGGGGAATGAGATCGCCCTGGAGGCCGCCGCCCCACTGGGCGATGGTGAAAACGCTCATGAAGCGTTCGTTGGTTTCCCGAAGCCTCTGGGTGAGGACTTCGCAGAGCGCGAACAGCACCCTGAAGGCCATCTGGTGGTTGACTTCCAGCAGCGCCCGCAGGGCCGGCAGCGGGATGAAGAAGACTTCGGTGGCGGCATTGGCGATGGCGTCCGCCGCCCGGGGCAGGAAATCGATGAGGGCCATTTCCCCGAAAAAGGCGAACGGTTCCATGACCGCCAGGGCCTCTTCGCCGGTGGCCGAATGCTTGGAGATGCGCACCGAACCGTCCATGACGATGAACAGTCCGTCCCCCGGTTCGCCCTCCCGGAACAGCACCTGCTCTGCCCGGTAGCTTTGCCGCTCGCCGATATTCAGGATCAGGCCACACTCCTCCGGGTCCAGGTTCCTGAACAGGGGGCAGGCGCTAATCGATGCAATATTTATCAAAGCGTATCCAAGTGAACTTGACCGACAATATCGAGGCCGAACCCTCCGAGACCAATGTACTTCTTTTCCTGGCGACTGAGGAGGCGCATTTCTTTAATGCCGAGAGAAACCAGGATATGAGCCCCTACTCCCACTTCCCGGTCGCTCAGGGGCCCCTGGGCCGGTTCCTCCGGGGCGGCGCTGGGCCGCCGGAGGTAGACCAGGACCCCCCGGCCTTCCTGGGCGATGGCGTTCATGGCGCCGTGGAACAGGGTCGGAACCACCTGGCCGAACCCGTCCAGGTCCTGGGGCAGGGTCTCCTGGTGCACCCGCACCAGCGGGGCGGGGCCGGTGGGGTCGCCCAGCACGAAGGCGAAGTGGGTGCTGCCGTCCAGCAGGCTCTCGAACCGGTGCACCCGGAGGTGGCCCCAGGCGGTGTCCCGCTCGGAGCTGTCCAACTGGCGGATGATGGGATCCTTGCGCAGCCGGTGGGCCACCAGGGCTTCCACCGTCACCATGGGCAGATCGTGCCGGGCGCAGAAGCCGGCCAGATCGGGGACCCGGGCCATGGAACCGTCGTCCTTCATGATCTCGCAGATGACGCCGGAGGGGTGGAGGCCGGCCAGCCGGGCCAGGTCCACCGACGCCTCGGTCTGCCCGGTGCGGGCCAGGACCCCGCCGGCCTTGGCCCGCAGGGGGAAGACATGGCCCGGCTTGACGAAGTCCGAGGGCTTGGCGTCCGGGGCGACCAGGGCCTGGATGGTGCGGGCGCGGTCATGGGCCGAAATGCCGGTGGAGGTGCCCTCCCGGGCCTCCACGGTCACGCAGAAGGCGGTCTCGAACGGGCTGGTGTTGTCCTGGACCATCTGCGGGATGTGCAGGCGGTCCAGGAGGCTGCCCTCCAGCGCGGCACAGATGAGGCCCCGGCCGTGGGTGGCCATGAAGGCGATGGCTTCGGGGGTGACGTGCTGGGCCGCGATGGTGAGATCCCCCTCGTTCTCACGGTCTTCGTCGTCCACCACGACGATCATTCGGCCCTGGCGGATGGCTTCGATGGCTTTTTCAATGGATGAGAAGGGTGAGCTCACAGCGGTACCTCGAAACCTCTGATTCTATTTCATAATGGGGAGCATGATAGGATTTCGGAGAATCCCAATCGTGATGGCTTGATGGAGAGGTAATTTCGATGTCCCAGGGTCTGATCCAGGGTTCCATGCGTGAGGCGCCTCTGCCGGACATCATCCAGCTGGTGAGCCAGGGCGGCAAGACCGGCTGCTTCCATGTGGTTGAGGATCCCAAGCGAGCCAAGATCTACCTCCAGGGCGGCCGCATCGTCCATGCCGTCACCCAGGACCTGGTGGGGCTGGACGCCATCTACCAGGTGGCGCTGTGGCTGGACGGAACCTATCATTTCGAGGAAGGCGACGAGCCGGTGCAGGTCACCATCACCAAACCCAATCCCTCGATTCTTATGGAAATGCATCGGCGCATGGACGAATGGCGGGTCATCAGTCAGAAGGTGGGCTCCCTGGAACTCTATCCCCATTCCAACCTGCTGCCTGGCGAGGCCGCCACGGGCGTGAACCCCCGGGAAGCCAGGCTGCTGACCGCGCTCACCGGCTACTTCACGGTGGAGGAGCTGGCCGCGTTCCTGGGCAAGCCGGTGCTGAGCGTGGCCAAGGACCTGTACGGCCTGATCATGGCCGGCCATGCGGCCATGAAGGGCGTGCGCAGCGGCAAGCGGCCGGAAGGCGCCCGGCCCGAAGGCGGCGATGTTGAAGAACCGAGGCTCCAGGCCACGGTGCCCGAGCCCATGGCCATGCCGGAGATCGTGCCCAACTACCGCACCCAGGCCCTGGACGGCCTGCCCCTGCCGTGGCCCGAGCCCCGCATCGAGCTGCGCCCGGCGCCGTTCGTGCCCAGGCCGCAGCCCGTGCCGGCCAACGACCCGGTCCGGCTGGCCAAGCTCACCCATTTCGCCCAGCGGATCATCCAGACCGCCAAGGGCGTGCTGCCGGCCGAACACCACGACCTGCTGAACCGCCTGCTGGCCCGGGCGAACGCGCAACTGGTGCAGGGAGAAGGTCCGGAGGCGGTGAAGAACCTCGCCCTGGCGGTCTCCCGGGGCGCCGTGGACGCGGGCTGCGACGGGGAGCTGGTGAAGAAGCTCAACTCCAGCCTCAAGGCGCTCTTTGCCAAATAGTATCCCGGAGACCTTCATGACCTCTTTGCTTTCCCCGTGCGCCATGGTGCGCCGTGTCTGCCTCCCCCTGGCGCTCGTCCTGATGGCCACCCTGGGCTGCCACAAGAAGAGTTCCTCCACGTCCCTGTACGTCTGGGACGGCACCACCAGCACCGTCCTGGAGTGGAACGACGTGAACGCGCTCTACGCGCCGGTCCAGCCCGGCGCCGGCAGCACCACGCTGCCCTCGGCGGACCGCACCATCACCGCCACCAGCGTCATCGGGGCCGCGGGGGCCATGACCCTGGGCTGGGGTGGGATGGCCTACAACACCTCCACCGACACCCTCTACTTGGTGTGCGAAACCACGGGTGTGGTCTATGTCATCTACGAGGCCAGCTCCCAGAGTGGAAACATCTCCTCGATCAACGACATCACCTCCTTCACCCTGGGCCTCACCGCCGACCGACTCGTCGCCGGTTCGGTGTTCGGGGAAGCCTCGGTGGATTCGTCCACCAACACCCTTTACGTGATGGAAACCGCACCGGACGGGACGTCCAGCCAGCTCTGGTATGTGACCACCGCCAACCAGCAGGTCAATGGCAGCACCGTGACCCCCGCGGCGGGACACACCCTGGGCATCAGCGGGGATACTTACGGCAGCGGGGTGGTCACGTCCCAGAGCGGATTCGTATATGGTCTCTACGGCGGCGGCAGCCCCGTGACCGACCTCCAGAACAACAGCTACTCCGGACCCCGGCTGCGCCAGGGGCAGAACAACGCCTACCCCACCAACCCCTTGAACCTGGCCCAGGGCGTGAACGTCCTGATCGGGGCCGCCACCCAGTTCTACACCCCCGCGCCCCTGATCTGGGGTTCGCTGGCCTACGATTCCCAGAACAACGCCCTGTATGTCGCCCCGGAGCCCGTGTCCTCGGTCTCCACCCAGCCCGCGGTCCTGGTGTTCAACCAGAGCCTGTTCTACAACGGGTTCAACCAGGCCCCCACCCGGAGCCTTACTGACACCCAGGCCACCTTGCCGAACCTCCGCATCATCGCCCATCCCCAGAACGCGGACTGGCTGGCGGGGGCCGATTTCACCGCGGACGCCGGACCGCTGCCCACCGGCACCGGCATGGCCAACCTGCACCTCTGGAAGAGCCCCAGCGGCGGAGGCGCCTCCTCCCTCGTCACGGGGGTGCCCGGCGCCACGGAGATCCGCGGCGTGGCCTTCGGCGACTGAATGGTCTTCCTCCGCCTCCTGGGCCTTCTCTGCAAGGACGTGACCAAGGACCTGGTCCGCCACCGGGGTCAGCATTTCCTCGCGGTGCTGACGCTGGCGCTGGGCCTGTTCCTGGCCGGCGGCGGGCTGCTGATGGTCCAGGGCCTGAACCGCTGGGTCTCGCGCATGGAGACCCTGGCCAAGGTCACCGTGTTCGCCGGCGAGGGCGCCAGCCTGGACGAGACCGAGGCCCGGCTGCGGCTGGATCCCCGGTTCGTGAAGGTGGAGCGGATCCCCTCCCAGGAGGCCACCCGGCGCTTCCTGGAGTCCAGCCGGGAGGCGGGGCTGATGCTCAAGAGCCTGGGCGAGCCCATCCCCGAAACGCTGGAACTGACCCTGCGCAAGGATCTGCTGGCCTCCCACCGGGCCATGGAGGTGGGCGACAGCCTGAAGGCGCTGCCGGGGGTCGGGGACGTGGTGGTGGACCAGGAGCGGCTGGAAGGCCTGCAGCGCACCGCCCGGCTGCTGCGTTCGGCCCTCAGTTCCCTGGGGGCCCTGCTGCTGGTGGCGGCCGGCTTCTCCACCGGCAACGTGATCCGCATGAGCGTGCTGGCCCGGGAAGAGGAGATCGCCATCATGCGCCTGGTGGGGGCCACCGAGAGCTTCATCCGCACCCCGCTGGTGGTGGAGGGCGCGGCCCTGGGCCTGGCCGCCAGCGCCATGGCCGTCCTGGGCCTGCTGGCGCTATGGCTGCTCATGGACCACGGCATCGGCCACGTGTCGCCCCTGCTGGTGGAACTGGCGCGCATGGGCTTCTTCTCCCCGGCCAACCTGGCCGGCCTGGCCGGCATCGGCATGGTCACCGGCGCCCTGGGGGCCCTGTGGGGCTTCTGGAACACCCAGCGGACCCTGCGCCAGATGGAGGTCATGATGCAGGAGCGGGGGGCCTGAGAGGCCGGGATCGGTTCCCGGGATGCTATGCTGATCCCGTCGGGGGAACCGAAAAAAAGAAGAAAGGAGGCACGTCATGACCCAAATCCATCGGATCTGCGTGCCGGACGTGGCTGCGGGCGGCGTTCACCGTCTAGGGTTCCAGAAAAACCTCTGGGGGTTTCTTCTGGAAGGCACCCATCAGGCGCTCAGGCTTCGCGTCGAAGGGCGGAGCCGGGCGAAAGGGCCGCTCCCGCAGTGGCTGAAAGAGGCCTCCCAGGTGGAGTTCCAGGGCTATGGCGACCGTCCTGGCGAACTGCTGTTCATGGCGCCGGCATTGGGCTCCATCCTTGATCAAGACGAACGCCAGCCCTTGTTTCCCCGGGCCTTCACGCCCGACCAGACGGCACTGGAACTGCTGGAGGAAAGCATCCAGGACGCCATCCAGCTCCGGCGGGACAGCTCCTGGATGGATGATGCCTTCCTGAATTCACTGGAAACCCATCTCACTGCCCTGTTCAAGGACACACCCGCCTTGCACTGGGCCAACGGGAACGTCGTGGATCTGAATCTGGAATCCATCAGCCGCTTCGATGTCCTGCGCCGGGAGACACCCCCCAAACAGCGTTGCCGGGTCACCGGCAAGCTGGAAGTTATTCGCCACAGTGACCATGCCTTTGCCTTGGTGCTGGAGGACGGCCGGGCCATCCGTGGCGTGGCGGAACCCGACCTGGGGCCTACCCTGAAGAAGTGGTGGGGCGAGAAGGTGGTGGTGGAAGGGCAGGCTGTGTTCCGTGCCTCTCAGAACCTGTTGAGGATCGAAGCCCAGACGATTGATCTGGCCGAAGAGCGGGACGCCATCTGGTCAGCGGTTCCCATGCCTCTTTTCCCTGATCTGAGGGTTCAGGAACTCCACGAAGTTCAAGGGCCCAAGACTGGCCTGGCGGCCATCATCGGGAAGTGGCCAGGTGACGAGAGCGACGAGGACTTGTTCGCAGCCCTAGAGAAATTGGACAGAACGACATCTGGATTGCGGCCGTCACAGGGGTCACCGGCGGCCACCTGCTGACTTGCGATACCGATTTCAGCCGATTGGATGGCCGTTTCTTGACCCAGACCTGCTACGACCCGCACGATCACCCGTAAGGGGATCTAAATAGCGGAACTAGTCGGACAGCCGGGTCCCGGGCCCCAGCAGCCTCTGCGCGGCCTCCAGGGCGGCCGGGCTGCCGCACAGGGCCAGCAGGTCGTCCGCCTGGAGCGCCGGGTTCTCGGCGGGGCTCACCGGCCGGCCGGCGCGCATCAGGCCGAACAGGGTGGCGCCGGTGCGCTCCTTCAGGGCCAGTTCGCCCAGGCGCCGGCCCAGGAACGGGCACTGGGGCGTCAGCCGCAGGGACACCAGGGTCTGGCCGCCGGGCTCGGCCCGCTCATCGGGCCTGGCCCAGGGGGCCCGGACCCGGTGCAGCAGCCACTCGGAGCCCATGGCCTTGGGCTCCGGGGGGAAGCGGTGGGCGTGGGCCCACAGCAGGGCCAGCATTCCGGCCAGGCCGCCCAGGAACACGGCCAGCATGGGCCCCTCGGGCAGGAACGGCTGGAGCAGCGCCAGGGACGGCGCCGCCACCATGAGCAGCAGGGCCAGGCTCAGGGAGGCCAGCAGCTGCCGGCGCCCGGCCAGGGCCGGGCCGGGCTGGGCCTCCGGGGCGGCGAGGATCCCCCGGGCCAGCTCCACGGCCCGGGAACACAAGGCCCAGGCCAGGCACGCCAGCAGCGCCGCCTGGCCGCAGAGCAGGGCCAGGGCCGGCCTGGGGCTCTGGAACCAGGGGAGATGCTGCTTCAGCAGGGCGGCGCCGATGATCACCGCGTTGATCAGCGCCGCGTCCAGCACCAGGAACAGCAGGGGCCGGCGCATGGGGGCCGGCCCCCGGCCCAGGGAACTGCGCCCCAGGCGTGCCGCCCAGGATTGATAAGTTTTGAGATACCAATTGATCCGATCGGGAAGCCGGCGTTCCAGGCCGGCGCTCAGGGCGTCGCCGCGGCGGAACAGGGTGGGGCCCAGCAGGGCGGTGAGCAGGCACACCCCCACCGGCACCGCCATGAAGTCCGGAGGCAGGAACCGGGCGTGCACGCCGATGCCCACCAGGACGAAGGAGAATTCGCCGGGCTGGGCCAGGGCCAGGCCGGTGCGGAAGCCGCTGCGCAGCGGGAGCCCGGCCAGGGCCCCGCCCAGGGTGGCGCCCAGGGTGTCGCCCAGCAGGACCACGGCGGTGAGGGCCAGGATCGGGCCGGCCTGGGCCGCCAGGGACCGGGGCTCCAGCAGCATGCCCACCGCCACGAAGAAGATGGCCGCGAAGATGTCGCGCAGGGGCAGCACCAGGTGCTCGATCTGGCGGACCCGGCCGCTGGCGGAGGCCAGCACCCCGGCCAGGAAGGCGCCCAGGGCCAGGGAGCAGCCGGCCTTGGCCGCCAGCACCGCGCAGGTGAAGCAGACGCCCACCGCGGCCACCAGGAGGGTCTCGTCCCGGCCCCGGTCCGCGGCCCAGCGCAGCAGCCGGGGCACCACCAGGCCGCCCACGCCCAGCAGCCCGGCCAGCAGCAGCGCCACCTTGCCCAGGGTCCGGCCCATCCCCTCCGGGCCGAACCCGCCGGCGGCCGACATGGCGTCCAGCCCGGCCAGGAGCAGGATGGCGAACAGGTCCTGGACCACCAGCACGGTCAGGACCCGGTCCCGCAGCTGCCCCTTGGCGCCGTGCTCCTCGAACAGCTTGGCGATGATCATGGTGCTGGAGATGGCCAGGGCCGCCCCCATGAACGCGCTGGGCAGGAAGCTCCAGCCCAGGGCGCGCCCGGCCATGAAGCCCAGCCAGGTGGTGAAGCCCAGCTGGACGGCGCCCAGGACCATGGCCACGGGCCCCTTTTCCAGCAGCTTGCGGAAATCGAACTCCAGGCCCACCGAGAACATGAGCAGGACCACGCCCAGCTCCGCCAGGGTCTGGACGTTCTCCACGTCCGCCACCAGCGGGATCGGCACGTGGGGGCCGACGATGAGCCCGGCCAGCATGTAGCCCAGCACGGCCGGCTGCCTCAGCCGGCGGAACAGAAGCGTGGTGACTGCCGCCACGCTCAGGACCGTAGCAAGATCAAGAATGAGCCGGGGAACGGTGGTCACCACTTGATTAATGTGCCTCTTATCAAAGTCAGGTTCCCCGGGAACTTCGACTGCCTACGCTCAGGACTCCTGGACCCTCAACTTAATGGTGAAATGGGCCGTGCACAAGGCCACCATCCGGTCTCCGCAGAGCAGCTGGCATTCCAGGATGGCGCTGCGCAGGGAGGCCCGGACCACTGAGGCCGCCACCGTGACCGTGGCGTCGGCGGGTTCCAGGTAGCGGATGTGCAGGTCCGAGGTGGCGAAGGGCATCCTGCCGTCGAAATAGGTGCTGAGGGCGAGGGCGCAGCCGATGTCCGCCAGGGTGGCCAGGACGCCGCCGTTCAGCACCCCGGAGGGGCCGTTGACGGTGCGGGCGCTGGGCACCAGGGTGAGGGTGGCGCGGCCCGGCTGCAGATCGTCGATGCCGAGGCCCCAGTCCCGGGTGAGCGGGAAGTCCCGGAACCGGGCGCGCACCCGGTCCAGCAGATCCGGGGCGAGGGCGTGGGTGGCGCGGGTCTTGACCATGGCAACAGTGTAGGGGGTCTAACCGTTGCAACAATTCAGAATTTCAGCCCCAGCCGTCCCGGACGAAGCGCTCCAGCCTGTCCCCCGAGGCCCGCAACTCCAGCGCCCGCGCCACATAGCGCCCGATCGGGTCCACCTCCAGGTTCACCTCCGCGCCGCAGGCCATGGCCTCCAGCCGGGTGCGCCGGACCGTTTCCGGGATGAGCGCCACCGTGAACCAGTCGTCGCCGCAGTCCACCACGGTGAGGGAGATGCCGTCCACGGTCACCGAGCCCTTGGCGGCGGTCATGGGCGCCAGGGCCGCGGGCATGGCGAAGCGCCAGATCCCTTCGCCCTGGGCCCGCTCCAGCAGCCGCCCGACCCCGTCCACGTGGCCGGACACCTGGTGCCCGTCCAGGGGGTCGCCCACCCGCAGGCTGGGCTCCAGGTGCAGCAGGGCTCCGGTGGCCAGCCGGCCCAGGGTGGAACGGTCCAGGGTCTCCTGGGACAGGTCCGCTGCCCAGGCCCGGGCATCCCGGGCCGCCGCGGTGAGGCAGGCGCCGTTCACGCAGATGCTGGCTCCGGGCTCGGCCCGCTCCAGCAGCCCGGCCGGGGCGGCGATGCGCAGCCGGGCGCCGCCGGACCGGGCCTGACGGTCTTCCAGGGTTCCAAGGTGTCTGACCAGGCCTGTGAACACGGGCGGCCTCCTGGCACCAGGGTACCACCTACTCCCGCAGCCGGCTGTTGCGGCGGCCGTAGGCGAAATAGACCACCAGTCCCGCCGCCAGCCAGAGGAAGAAGCGGATCCAGGTGGTCCGCGGCAGCCCCCAGGCCATCCAGGCGCAGGCGAGGATGCCGCAGGGGGCCAGCAGGCCGGCCCAGGGCATGCGGAACCCGCGGGGGGCCTCGGGGCGGTGCCGGCGCAGGATCAGCACCGCCCCGCAGACCAGGGCGAAGGCGAACAGCGTGCCGATGTTGGTGAGCTCGATCACCTCGTCCAGGTTCATCAGCGCCGCCGGCACCGCCACCAGGAAGCCGGTGAGCAGGGTGGCGTTGGCCGGGGTGCCGTGCCGCGGGCTGATGCGGCCGAACCAGGGCCCCAGCAGGCCGTCCCGGCTCATGGCCAGGAAGATGCGCGGCTGGGCCACCTGGTACACCAGCAGCGCGGCGGTGGTGGCCACCACCGCCCCGAACGCGATGATCCCCGCCAGGCCGGGCAGGCCATGGTGGACGAAGACGTAGGCCAGGGGATCGCCCTTCCCGGCCAGCTCCGGGTAGGGGAGCATGCCGGTCACCACCAGGGCCAGGGCCGCGTAGATGACCGTGCAGATGACCAGGGACAGCAGGATGCTCCGGGGCAGGGTCCGGGCCGGGTCCCGGCACTCCTCGGCGGTGGTGCTCACCGCGTCGAAGCCGATGAAGGCGAAGAACATGATCCCGGCCCCGGCCTGGATGCCGCGGAACCCGCCGGGGGCGAAGGGCACCCAGTTCCCGGGGTGCAGGAACCGGCAGCCGATGCCGATCACCGCGGCCAGGATGACCAGCTTGACCACGACCATGATGGTGTTGGCCCGGGCGCTCTCCCGGATGCCGAGGTAGACCAGCCAGGTGATGGCGACGGTGACCAGCATCGCCAGCAGGTTGATGGTCACCGGGAAGCCGAACAGGGTCGGGGCCGAGGCCAGGACGTCCCAGTGGCTGAACACGGCCGCCCCGTCCAGGAGCCCGGCCCTGGCCTGGGCCAGGACCTGGAGCTTGGCGCCCAGCGCCATGGGCGGGGCCGGCTCCAGGAGCTTGAGCGCCGAGCGGGGGTCCATGGCCAGCCAGCCGGGGATCTGGACGTGCAGCACGTTGGCCAGGAAGCTGCGGCAGTAGTCCCCCCAGGACAGCGCCACGGCGATGTTGCTGACCGCGTACTCCAGCACCAGGTCCCAGCCGATGACCCAGGCCATCAGCTCGCCCATGGTGGCGTAGGCATAGGTGTAGGCGGAACCCGAGACCGGGATCATGGAGGCCAGCTCGGCGTAGGCCAGGGCGGTGAAGCTGCAGGCCAGCGCCACCAGGGCGATGCTGAGCACCAGGGCCGGCCCGGCGGCGGGCCGGCCCGCCGCCAGGTTCCCGGCCGCGGCAGTGCCGAGGGTGGAGAAGATGCCGGCGCCGATGATGGCGCCCAGGCCGAACATGGTCAGGTCGAAGGTGCCCAGGCGCCGCGCCAGGTGCCGCGGGGCGTGCTCCGCATCCGACCGCAGCGCTTCCAGGGACTTGGAGCGGAACAGCTGCTGCATCATCCTGGACGGGCTCCTCGGGTTGCAATGAACAATAAATGGCGGAAAAGAAGCGGCGCGGAATTTCCCGACATGGTAATGCATAAGGTGCGATCAGGCGAAAGCATTCCCATGAACGTTTGGAAAGACCAACGGCTGCGGCTGGCCATCACCCGGCTGGGGATGGAATACCTGGCGGCCATGCTGGTCATGGGCGGGTTCGCCGTCAACACCGGCAACAACCTGCTCTACCTGATCCTGTCCCTGATGCTCGGGCTGTTCCTGGCCTCCGGCTGGGTGAGCCGCCGGGCCATCCGGGACCTGGAGTTCCTGGGGCTCGAGGAGGGCAACCTGTTCGCCCGGGTGCAGGGCGGGATCAAGGTCCGGTTCCGGGACCGGGCTCCGCTGCGGGCCCGGTGCCTGGAGGTGCGCCTGGTGCTGGACCAGGCCCGGGTGGAGCCGGGCTTCTTCCCCGGGGGCCGGGGCCCGGCGGGGGACGCCCTGCTGGTGCTCCAGGCCCACCCGGAGCGCCGGGGCAGGCTGCGGGCGGCCCGGCTGGAACTGAGCACCACCTTCCCGTTCGGGTTCATGGAGAAGGCCTGGAGCTTCCCCCTGGACCTGGACCTGCTGGTGCTGCCCCATCCGCGCGCGTTCACCCCGCGCGAGGACGGTGAGGGCGAGCTGCCGAGGACCCGCTCCCGGCCCGGATCCGCCAGCCCCGACGGGGCGCGGCCGTTCAAGGAGCGGGACCCCCTGAGCCGGGTGCACTGGAAACGCACCGCCCAGCGGGGGACGCCCTGGGTGCGCACCTTCGAGGACGAGCCGCCCTGGGGGATGCGCATGCGCCTGGACCTGCGGGCCTGGGCCCCGGGACCGGCGTTCGAGAAGGAGCTGGAGTTCCTGTCCGGCGGGATCCTCCGGGCCCGCCTGCAGCGGCGGGAGATCAGCCTGTGGATCGACGGGCCGGAAGGGGGCGCCCGGTTCGAGGGGTGCCTCCCCTGCTGGCGGGCCCTGGCCCTCGTGCAGCCCGCTTTGCATGTTCCGGGAGACGGTCTACCATGATCCAATCAGGTTAATCCAGAGGCGCGCATGGCTTTTTCCGATCCCCACGACCCGGCTTGGGAGCCCCTCCTGGCCGCGGCCTGGGCGGCCTGGGCGCGGGCCTACGTCCCCTATTCGGGCTTCCGGGTGGGGGCGGCCGCGCTGGTCCAGGGCGGCCTCGTGGTCCCCGGATGCAACGTGGAGAACGCCGCCTACCCGGTCACCCAGTGCGCCGAGCGCGCCGCGGTCTGCGCCGCCGTCACCCAGGGCCTGGCGGTGGGCGGCCTGCTGGCCCTGGCCGTGGTCACCGAGACCGACCGCCTCACGCCCCCCTGCGGCGCCTGCCGCCAGGTGCTGGCGGAATTCGCCGAGGACCTGCCGATCCTGCTGGCCAACCGGCGGGAGCGCGCGGTGTGCGACATCCGCGAACTGCTTCCCCGGGCCTTCACCGGACGCCATCTGGCCCGTTGACCGTCCGGGCTTCCACCCTTCCCGCAGCGCCAGAACACCGAGGCAATTGAATGGCCATTGACCGAACCAAGATCTCCAGACTGGCCGAGAACCACATGGCCATGGGCCGGGTGGACCGGGCGATCGAGGAGTTCCTGAAGCTGATCGAGGACCGCGCGGACGACCACAACCTGCTGAACCGGGTGGGGGACGCCTACCTCCAGGCCGGCAAGGTCCCCGAAGCCCTGGACCTGTTCAAGAAGGCCGGCTCGGGCTTCGAGCGGGGCGGGTTCAACGCCAAGGCCACCGCCGTGTTCAAGAAGGCCCACCGGATCGCCCAGGAGGATGTGGAGATCGCGGAGCGGCTGGCGGAGCTCTACCGCCAGACCAACATGATCAAGGAAGCCATCCAGATCCACATCGAGGTGGCGGAGGTCTGCACCCGGAAGGGCCTCATCAAGCGGGCCCTGGAGGCGTTCGCCAAGGTGGTGGACCTGGACCCCAAGAACCTGAAGAACAAGGTGAAGCTGGCGGACCTGTACAACAAGGAGGGCATGAAGGACCGTGCCGCCAACATCTACCTGGAGGTGGCCGAGGCCCTGTCGCTGGATCAGATGCACTCGGAGGCCAACCAGATCCTGGACCGGGCCAAGACCATGGTCAGCACCCCCCAGGTGTTCCTCACCCAGTCCAGGCTCTGCGTCATCCAGAAGGACCTGCCCGGGGCGGCCCAGCACCTCCGCGAGGGCCTCGAAATGAACCCGCGGAGCCCCGAGCTGCTGGACGCCCTGGCCGAGGTGGAGCTCCAGTCGCGGCGGCCGGAGCGGGCCCTGGAGGCCCTGGCCCAGGTGCCCCAGCTGCCCCAGAAGTCCCTGCTGCTCTGCGAGCGGGCCCTGCGGGACCTGGTCCGGGCCCAGCGGGTGGAGGAGGGGCTGCGGCTGTTCAAGCCCATCGGCCGGGACTTCGCCCGGCGCGGCATCGGCGAGGCGGCGGCCAGGACCCTCGCCGCCGCCCTGCAGGGGGCGCTCACGGCCGAGGCCTGGCTGCAGCTGGCCGACATCGCCCACCAGGGCGGCAACCGCGGCGAGGAGGTGGAAGCCCTGCGCCACGCCTTCGCCGAGGCCGGGGCGGAGAACGACCAGGCCCAGGCGGAGACCATCGCCCAGAAGCTCCAGGGGCTGGGGGTCCGGCAGGAGGAGGTGTCCGCGCCCTTCGCCCCCGCCCCGGCCATGCAGCTGCCCGCCCCGGAGCACGAGGCGGTCCAGCCGGTCCAGGAATCCGAACAGCAGGTCATCCTCCGGATGCAGATCCAGAAGCTCCAGCGGGACGCCCAGCACTTCATGCAGAACCGGTACATGGACAGCGCCCTGGAGAGCTACACCAAGGTGCTGGAGCTGGATCCGGCCAACAACGACGCCATCACCGCCATCGCCGACATCCACCGGGCCAGCGGCATGCTCACCAAGGTGCAGATGCACTACGTGAAGACCGCGGAGAAGCTCACGCCCCTGGGGTTCAAGAACCTGGCGGTGGACCTGCTGGACCGGGCCGAGGCCATGTTCCCCGGCTCCACCCGGCTCTACCGCAGGACCCTCGGCCTCATGAACGTCCCGGCCGCCATCCTCCCGCCGCCGGCGCCGGTGGCGATCCCCATGCCCGCGCCCCGGGAGGAGCCGCCGCGCATCGAGCTCGATCCGGACCGGAGCTGGGCCCCGGCGCCGCCGCCCCCCCCGCCTGCGCCGATGCCGGCCCAGGCGGCCCCGCCGCCGCCGCCTCCGTTCTACGAAGACCAGGCCTCCCTGCCCGAACTGGAGCCCCTGCCGGACGCGCCGGCGGTACCCGCTCCCCAGGGCTTCCCGGAGCTCCCGGAGTACGAATGGAAGGAGTTCTCCGATGTGCTGGGCGGCAACGAGGGCACCGCCCCCGGGCTGTTCCCGCCCGCGGAGGCGGAGCCCGCCGAGCCCTGGACGGTCCCGGCCAGCATGCCCGGCCCGGCCCCGGAGGCCGCCGCGGTCTCTGATGATCTCGCGTCCACCCTCTCGGACATCGATTTCCAGCTGGACTACGGCAGCCCCGAAGAGGCCATGATCGAGATCGAGAGCGCCCTGGGCAGCTACCCGGGCCACCCCGAACTGGTGCGGCGGAAGGACCAGGCGGAAGCCTCCCTGCGCCGCCTGGGCCACGAGGTCCGGCCCGAGGCGCTGGAGGAGATCGATTTCACCCCGTCCTTCTTCGACCTCACCGACGTGCTGGGCGACGCGCTGCTGGAATCCGGCGACGGCGAGGAGATGCACGACGCCACCAACGTGGTGGAGAAGATCCAGAGCGTGGACGAGCTGTTCAACGCGTTCCGCGCCGGCGTGGAGCAGCAGGTCAAGGTGGACGACTACGACACCCACTACAACCTGGGGATCGCCTACAAGGAGATGCTGCTGCTGGACCCGGCCATCGAGGAATTCAAGACGGCCATGCGGGATCCCGAGCGCACCCTGGAGTGCTGTTCCATGCTCGCCATCTGCGAACACACCCAGGGCAACCTGGACGCCGCCGTGCAGTGGCTGCAGCGGGGCATCGAGGCCCCGGGGTTCCCGCCGGAGGACGCCATCGGCCTGCACTACGACCTGGGCAACCTGTACCGGGTGCAGGACCGTCCCGCCGAGGCCCACAAGGAGTTCGAACGGGTGTTCCAGCTGAACCCGGACTACCGGGAGGTGGCCAGGCTGCTGGGCACCGTGGCTCGTTAAAGGCAACAGAATCAGGGGTCGCCGCGAACATGGGTGCCTCCGGGAGCATGCGACTCTATATTGGAGTTGACCTGGAGCCGTCATGGCCTTTGATGAAAACTCCATCAACCCGTTGCCGCCCCACCTGGCGCGGTATGGCGTGGACCAGGACTATGCCGCCTACACCCCCCGGGACCACGCGGTCTGGCGCCACATCCTGCGCCGGCTCACCGCCACCCTCGGCGACAAGGCCCACCCCAGCTACCTGGCCGGGCTCGCCGCCACCGGCATCGGCGTGGAGCGCATCCCCAGCCTGGAGGAGATGAACGGGAAACTGGCCGGCCTGGGCTGGAGCGCCGTGGCGGTGCGGGGCTTCATCCCCCCGGCGGTGTTCACGGAAATGCAGGCGCGGGGCGTCCTGGCCATCGCGGCGGACATCCGGAGCCATGAGCACATCGGCTACACCCCGGCTCCGGACATCGTCCACGAGAGCGCGGGCCACGCGCCCATCCTCAAGGACCCCCGCTACGCGGCCTACCTCAAGCGGTGCGGGGTGGCCGGGTTCAAGGCCATCGCCTCCCGGGAGGACCGGGCCGTCTACGAAGCCGTGCGCCACCTCAGTGTCGTCAAGGAGGATCCGGCCGCCGGTCCCGGGGACCTGGCCCAGGCCGAGGCGGGGCTGGCCCAGGCCTGCGCCGGACGGACCTACGTGAGCGAAAGCACCAAGGCCAGCCGGCTCTACTGGTGGACCGCGGAGTACGGCCTGGTGGGCACCCCGGAGCAGCCCCGGATCTACGGCGCCGGGCTGCTCAGCTCCCTGGCCGAGGCCAGCCGCTGCCTCACCCCCGCGGTGCTCCGGCTGCCCTTGTCCCTGGCCTGCGTGGACCAGGATTTCGACATCACCCGGATGCAGCCGCAGCTCTTCGTGGCCAGGGACTTCGACCACCTGTTCGAGGTCCTGGACGCCTTCGAGGCCACCCTGGCCTGGAAGCGGGGCGGCGAGTACGGGCTGGCGGAGGCCCGGCGCGCCGGCACGGTGAACCACCTGATCCTGGCCGACGGCCTGGAACTCACCGGCCGGGTGGCGGACCTGGTCCGGCCCCCCGGCGGGGCCGGCCGCGTCACCCTGATGGCGCGCCTGGAAGGGCCGGTGATGGTCTCCCGGGGCGGGCGGACCCTCATGGAGGCGCCCTTCCGGGGGCCCGCCCTGGTGGCCTTCGGTCCCGCGCCGGACCCCGCTTCCGGTGCCTTCCGCTGCACGCTGCCCGGCGGGCTGAGTCTCTCCGGGGTCCGGGCGGGCGGCCACGAGGTGACCGGCTTCCAGGCCAGCCTCCAGGGCCGGCCGCTGGACCTGCCGCCGTCGGCCCTGCTGCTGTTCAGCCAGGGCCTCCCGGGGGTGGCGGGGGGCCCCGGCGATGCCGAAGCCTGGGACCGCTGGTTCGGCGAGGGCGAGCCGGCCCGGGCCGGAGCCGCCGAGCTCGAGGCACGCCGCCGCAAGGCCCAGGCGCTGCCGGGCCGGCTGGCGGAGCTGTACCTGGAGGTGGCCCGCATGCGGGAATCGGGCCGGATCGTGCCCGCGCGGCTGCTCCAGATCCGGGAGCGGCTGGCCCAGTTCCCCGACGATTGGCTGCTGGCGTGCGAAGTGGGGGAACTCCTGGGCACGCCCGCCACACCCACTGATTGAGCCGGGGTCCGGCCCCGCCTCGCAACCTCCCTTCTGCTTTTTCCGGAGCATCCCATGACCTGGACCGAACACGACAAGGCCCTGCACCGCGCCATCAAGACGCCCGACTTCATCACCGCATTCAACATCGTGAGCCGGGTGGTGGCGCCGGCCGAGGCCATGAACCACCACCCGGATATCGCCTTCGGCTGGGGCTACGTGAACATCACCCTCACCACCCACGACGCCGGCGGCGTCACCGGCAAGGATCACGCCCTGGCCGCGAAAATCGACGAGGCGATCAAGCCCTTCGGAGTCTGAGCTCCATGGGGGGACCGCGCGCTCGCTCTGCTCGCTCTCCGTCCCCCCACACCCCCACTCCCTGCCCGGGCGGAGCCCGGGCAGGGAGCCTGATTCAGCCGACCGTCAAGGTGCCGGAGGCGCCCCAGGGCTGGAGGGCCTGGGGGGCGGGCTGCACCGGCTTGCCGGGGCGCTGGAGCAGGGTGAGTTCCAGGGCCTGGCCGTCCCCGGCGGTGAGCCAGGCGCCCTGGCGGTTCCAGGCCAGGGTGCCGGGCCGGGCCGGATCCGGGCGCAGGCCGCCCACCCCGCAGACCTTCACCAGGGTGCCGGCCACGGTCAGTTCGGTGCCGGGCCAGGGCTGCAGGGCCCGCACCCGCCGGTGCAGGTCGGCGGCCGGGCCGCCCGGGTCCAGGAGCGCCATGGCCTTGTCCAGCTTGGGCGCCAGGGTGGCCCGGGCGGGGTCCTGGGCCTGGGGCGCGCCGGTCCCCGCCAGGAGCGCCGGCAGCTGGGCCAGGAGCAGTTCCGCCGCGTCCCCGGCCAGGGCGGCCAGCAGCCCCTCGGCGCTGTCCCGGTCGGCGATGGGCCGGCGGCACTGGGCCAGGACCGGACCTTCGTCCAGGCCCGGGGTGAGCCGCATGAGGCTGACCCCGGTGGCCCCGTCCCCCATCAGGATGGCGTGGTTCACCGGCGAAGCTCCCCGCCAGCGGGGCAGGAGCGAGAAGTGCAGGTTCCAGACCCCCAGGGCGCACCCGTCCAGCATCCAGCCCGGGAGGAGGTGCCCGTAGGCCGCCACCACCGCCAGGTCGATGCCCAGGGCGGTCCAGAGTTCCCGGGTTTCCGGGGCCTTCCAGCGCTCGGGCTGGTGCACCGGGAGGCCCAGCTCCAGGGCGGCCTGCTTCACCGGCGGCGCTTCCAGCCGCCGGCCGCGGCCCTGGGGCCGGTCGGGATTGCAGAACACCGCGGCCACGCCCACGGCTCCGGCCAGGGACCGGAGGGCGGGCACCGCCGCGGCCGGCGTGCCCAGGAAGGCGACGCGCACCATCAGGCTAGTCCTGGTCCTTGGCCTGCTGCTGCTTGCGGTAGCGGCGCTGCAGCACCTGGCGCTTCACCGGGCCGAAGTACTCCACGAACAGCTTGCCCCGCAGGTGGTCGATCTCGTGGCAGAAGGCCCTGGCCAGCAGGTCCTCCCCCTCCAGTTCCTCCCAGGAGCCGTCGGGCTTGCGGTTCTTCACCCACACCTTCCTGGGGCGCTCCAGCACCTCGTGGATGCCGGGGATGGACAGGCAGCCCTCGGATCCCACCTGGGAGCCTTCCTGGCGCACGATCTCGGGATTGATGAGCACGATCCGGGCGGCGGGGTCGGTCCCGCAGGAGGTGTCCACCGCCGCGATGTTGAGATTGACGCCAATCTGGGCGGCGGCGAGTCCCACCCCGTCCTCGGCCAGCCCGGTCTCGAACAGGTCCGCCACCAGCTGGTCCAGTTCGGGGCTCCAGTCGCCCACGTCGCTGCTGTTGATCTTGAGTCTCGGGTCGCCCCAGGTGAGCACTTTTCGTACGGACATCGGTTCCTCTATGAATCAGTTTATGCCAAACCCGCCACCTTTGATAACCTAGTAGATTCCGGCCCCCGGTCCGGTCCCCCATGCGCCCACTGGAGAACCCATGCTTCGCAATTTCCGCTCCGTGTTCAAAGACAACCAGATGCCCATGGCCGTGATCATGATGGTCGTGCTCCTGGGCATGGTGGCCTACCTGGCTCCCAGCCACGGCAGTGAAGGGGCGCCGGACAACGTGCTGGCCCGGGTCTACGGACGGGACATCAACCGCCGGGACGTGGAAGTGACGATGTCCGACCTGGCCCGGCGCCTGGGCAAGAACGCCAACCTGGAATCCATGGCCCCGTTCCTCCGCAACCAGGCGGTGTCCATGCTGGTGCAGGAGAAACTCTACGCCGAGCTGGCCGATCGCCACGGCATCGTGGTCACCGACGGCGAGATCAAGCTGGCCCTGGAAACCTTTCTGCGCCAGCGCGGCTTCGTGGGCGAGGACAACCAGCTGATGCCCACCGCCCAGATCAACGATGCCCTCCGCGAGCGGGGCATGAGCCTCAAGCAGCTGGAGGAGACCATCACCTCGGAGCTGTCCCGGCAGAAGCTGGCCCAGGAGGCCGCCGTGCAGGTGCCCGTGGACGAGGCGTGGCTGAACCTGGAGGACCGGGTGCGGAACGAGAAGGTCAGCTTCGAGGCCGCCACCCTGCAGCCGGATCCCGCCCCGGTGGCGGACCCCGGGACGGCGAAGCTGGAGGCCTTCCTGAAGGACTCCGGGGCCCGGTTCCAGACCGGCCCCCGGCGGGTGGTGGAATACGTGGACCTCACCGCCGCCGGCCTGGGCCTGACCCCTCCCGACGACGCCGCGGTGCAGGCGGCCTACACCGCCAACCGGAGCCAGTACACCGAGCTCAAGGCCAGCCACATCCTGTTCAAGGCCCAGTCCGACACCGAGATGCAGGACGCCCTGAAGAAGGCCCAGGACCTGCGGGTCAAGCTGGTGGCCGGCCAGGACTTCGCCAAGACCGCCGAGTCCCTGAGCGAGGACCCCACCGCCAAGAGCACCAAGGGCGAACTGGGCTGGTTCCAGTCCGGGCAGATGCAGAAGCCCTTCGAGCAGGCCGCCCAGGCCCTCAAGGTGGGCGAGATCAGCCAGCCCGTGCGCACCAGCTTCGGCATCCACCTCATCCTGCTGGAAGGACGCCGGCAGAAGACGTTCGAAGAGGTCAAGGACCAGATCCGGAACCAGCTGACCCGGGAGCACTTCACCTCCAAGGCCCAGGACAGGCTGGACCAGCTGCGCAAGCGCGCCGGGGACCGCGGGGACCTGGGCGCCGCCGCCCGCAACCTGGGGCTGAAGGTCCAGACCAGCCGGCCGTTCACCGCGGACGGCGACATCGACGGCCTTTCCGGCAGCCAGGGGCTGGCGGGCGAGGCGTTCCGCCTGGAAGTGGGCCAGGTCTCCAAGGTCCGCCAGGCCCAGGACGGCTTCCTGGTGTTCCGGGTGCAGGAGGAGCTGCCCATCGCGGTTCCGCCCCTGGCGGAGATCAAGGGCCGGGTGCTGGACGCCTGGAAGCTGGAGGAAGCCCGGCGGATCGCCCTGGCCAAGGCCAAGGATGCGCTCAAGGGCGGCGACTTGAAGGCCGTGGGTGAAGTCAAGGCCCAGGACGCCGTCACCATCGCCAGCCTGGGCGAACTGGGCAAGCACCCCGCCATCCGCGCGGCGCTCCTGGGCACCCCCGCCGGCCAGCTCACGCCCCTGCTCTGGACCCCGGACGGCAAGCTCTGGGTGGCCAGGATCAAGTCCCGGGTTCCCGCCGCGCCGCTCACCTTCGCCACCCGCAAGGCCCTGGTGGAGCAGATCCAGATGGACGTGGCGCAGAAGCAGCTGTCCGCCGAGCTGCAGAGCCTGGAACGCACCGGCGACCTGCATCCCGGCTTCAGTTCCCTCTACGGCCGCTACAACGGCATCTGGCGCGACCAGCAGGCCCTGAGCGAGGGGATGGACGCCACCGACCTGGGCGGCGTGGACGAGTAGGCTGCGCAAACCTATGAAATTTTAGTGCGGAACTCAAGCGCCCCCTCGGCACATTCCTGCTGCCGGGGGGGTGCCCGTGCGTACGTTGCTGCTATGGGTTGCACTGGTGGTGCTGGCTGGAACCGGCTGTACGGATTCCGGGACCGGCGCCAGGGCCGGGACCGGGGGGCCCATTCCCCTGGAGTATTTCCTGGGCCGATCTGAGCGGAAGGACGAGCAGGAATCCCCGGCCCGGACCCGGCGCGCCTTCCTGCAGTCCTCCCCGGGGCTCCATTCCAGGGTCCGGAACCTTTTCGTCCAGGAGGCCGGCACCGGGCGGACCATCCAGGTCACCACGGGGGTCGACCGGAACATCCGGGAATTCCGGTGGTTCAACGAGGACCGCCTGGGTTTCCTGCGGGACCCGGACGGTGCCGAGGGCTACCGGCTCTACGCGGTGAACGCCGACGGCTCCGGCTTCAGGGAACTGACCCCGGACCTTCCCGGCGGGACCGGCGCGGCGATCCTGTGGTCCGATCCCGCCGCGCACAGCCGTTGGCTGGTGGCCATGGGCCCCGCCCGCGGACCGAAGGACCTCTACTGGGTCGACGGCAACACCGGCGCATGGGAGCTGAAGGAACGGAACCTGGCGGACATCCTCTACGCGATCCCCGACCGGCGAGGGCAGGTCCTCCTGGCCCTGGCCGGGGACGGCCTGACGCAGACCCTGCAGTACCGCGACACGGAGCGTTCGCCCTGGCGCGCCCTGGCCACGGCCACCCATCCGGAGGTGGTGGCGCCCCTGGCCCTGGACCCGGACCTCCAGCGCCTGGGCTTCCCGGCCCAGGAGGCTTCAGGGATCCTGGCCGTATCCAACCGCGGACGGGACAAGCGGGCGCTGGTGCTGCTGGACCCCAGCGACGGGAGGGTCAGGAGGGTCCTGGCCCAGGATCCCCGCCAGGATGCGGCCTATCCGCGGGTGCCGGTGGCGCGCGGCTCCCAGGGGGGCTGCCTGGCCCCCCCGGGGGCCCTGGCCGGGGTCTACCCCGAACCCCTGGACGGCCCCCGGCTTTCCGGCCCGGAAAAGGGGCAGCCGGTCGACTACCTCGCCCGGGATGGCCTGGTCATCCCCGCCTTCCTGTTCCCGCCGCCCGGAGCCGCCCCGGTGCCGCATCCCGCCGTCATCCTTTGCCACGGCGGGCCGGAGTACTATGTGCCCACCGGCGAGAATCCCGTAGCGGCGTATCTGGCCAGCCGGGGGCTGGTGGTGCTGGAACCCTGTTTCCGGGGCACCCAGGGCCTGGGCCGGGAATTCCAGGCGGCCGGGTACGGGCAGTGGGGCCGGGCCATGCAGGACGACCTGGCCGACGGGGCCGAGTGGCTGGTCGGGATGGGTTTCGCCGACCGCGGCAGGATCGGGATCATGGGGGAGTCCTTCGGCGGCTACGGCGCCCTGGCCGGGGTGAGCCTGGACCCGGGCCGGTACCGCTGCGCCGTGGCCATCGACGGTCCCGCCAACCTGGTCACGTTCCTGGACTCCCCGCACGTGCGGGCCAGCGAGGCATACTGGCGCCTGCTGATGCTGGGGGATCCCGCCGCCGATCCGGCCAGCCTCGCGGCCGTGTCCCCGGTGCACCACGCCCACCGGGTCCGGGTGCCGGTGCTCATCGTCCACGCGGTGAATGACGCGCGGGTGCCCATCAAGCAGTCCGAGCAGATGGTGGCGGAGCTCCGGGCCCATGGCAGCCCGGTGCAGTTCCTGCGCCTGGAGGGGGAGGGCCATGACGACTGGTGCGAGCGGAGCGACCTGGAAGTCTACCGGGCGGTGGAACGGTTCCTGAATGAGCACCTGGGTTCCGCGCTGGGCCCGCCCGCCACGCTCCTGGGTCGCCCATGAATTGTTCCCTGGCCGCCGGCAGGCATGGGCGGTAGCCTTTCCCCGCCGGACGGGTAGTTCCTGGCCGCCGGTCCATCCAACAGGTCGTTCACGCGGGGAGCACCACCATGGCCCTACCAAGCCTTCAGGGGAAGACCCTTCTCGTCACCGGCGCCACCCGGGGGATCGGCCTGGCCATCGCCCTGCGGGCCGCCCGGGACGGGGCGCGGGTGGCCATCCTCGGCAAGACCGCCGAACCGCATCCCCGGTTGCCCGGCACCGTGTTCACCGCCGCGGAGGCGGTGCGGGCGGCCGGCGGCCAGGCCCTGGCCATCGTCGCCGACGTGCGCGACCAGGAGCAGGTGCTGGCCGCCGTGGCCCAGACCGTGCAGGCCTTCGGCGGCCTGGACATCCTGGTGAACAACGCCAGCGCCATCGCCCTCACCGGCACCCTGGACACCGACCTCAAGCGCTACGACCTCATGCACCAGGTGAACGCCCGGGGCACCTTCCTCTGTGCCAAGGCCTGCATCCCGCACCTGAAGCGGGCGGGCAACCCCCACATCCTCACCCTGTCCCCGCCCCTGGACCTGCAGGCGAAGTGGTTCGCCCCGCACCTGGCCTACACCATGGCCAAGTTCGGCATGAGCCTGTGCACCCTGGGCCTGGCCGAGGAGTTCCGTGGCGACGGGATCGCCGTGAACTCCCTGTGGCCGCTCACCGTCATCGACACCGCGGCGGTGCGCAACCTGCTGGGGGGCGAGGCCATGGCCCGGGCCTGCCGGCGTCCGGAGATCGTGGCCGACGCGGCCCACGCCATCCTGGTCCGCCCGTCCCGGGACTGCACCGGCACCTTCTTCATCGACGAGGAGGTGCTGCGGGCCGAGGGCGTCACCGACTTCGCCCCGTACGCGGTGGATCCCCAGGCCCCGCTGGCGGCCGACTTCTTCCTCCCGGACGCCGTGCTGTCCGCCTCGCCCACCCGGCTGAAGCGGCTCCGCTAGTCCCAGCCCAGTTCCTTCAGCCGGGCCTCGCCGATGCCGAAGTGGTGGGCGATCTCGTGGAGGACGGTGGTGGTGATTTCCAGGCGCAACCCGTCCTCGTCCGCGCAGTCCTCCAGCAGCGGGGCCCGGTAGATGGTGATGCGCGGGGGCAGTTCCCCGGACCCGGGGGGGCCTTCGGTGATGGGATGGCCCCGGTAGATGCCGTAGAGGGTTTCGTCTTCGGGGATGCCCAGTGCGTCCAGGAGGTCATCGGGCGCCCAGTCCTCGATGAACACCGGCAGGCCGTCAAGGAAAGGACGGAATTCCGCCGGCACCTGGGCCAGCGCCTCGTCCACGAGCTTGCGGAAGGCATGGTCGGAGAGCTGCATGGCCCGATTATCCTCCTCCCGGCCCCAGGCGCGTGCGCGGCCCGGGCTTTCCGGGAAGCCTGGCCAACTCATTCTGATGGAAGAGAGCTTCATTTTGATTCGATCAGGGCTGGCAAGCAGACGGTGTCGTGATGTTAATTGCTGCATCATGTAATCTTGTGAATTGGCGCCGAATTCGCTTACCTGGGGCAACGACCGGCCATTGGAGGGTCCCACCATGCCTTCGGGCCCCGGCTGGCATCGGGAGCCATTGCCACCAGCGGTTTCAGCCCGCATATTCTTCCAGCGCTGCTTTCAGGATCAGGCGATGGCATAAAGGGATAAATGAATAGCCTTCCGCATAGATTTAACCATTGTGAAACGCTACCTTCCAGGGCCATCACGTCGGTGGTCCTGGTCTGCATTTGTCTATTCTGTTTATCGTGTGGTCCGCTTTCATCGCGCATCGTCTATGATCCCGGGCCTGCGGTCGCGCGCCTGCAGCTTGGACAAACCACCCTGGAAGCGGAAGTCGATGGCCTTGCCCAGCCCCTGATCGCGAGCCAAGAGGCCACCTGCCTGGAAATCGGCGTCCTGCTTCCGGATGGATCCATGCACGCCTATGGGTATGGCAAAGTCGACGATACCGGTCCATCGGCATTGCCGGACCAGGACACGATTTTCCAAGTGGGCTCCGTTTCCAAGTTGTTCACCTCCTCCATCCTGGAACTGCTGGTCCAGGAGGGCAGGATCAGCTACTCGGACACCGTCCGGGACATTCTTCCGAAGGATGCGAAGCTGAGTCCCGACATGGGGAAAGTCACCATCTTCGAACTGGCGACCCACACGTCCGGGCTGCCCAGGGAACCGGTAACCTTCAAACAGTTCATGTATTTCATGGACTATGAGTTCACGGGGAAAAATCTATATGGATACATTAATGACGTATGGCTTGGTAAATACCTCGCAACCTGCAAGATATCCGACAAGTCGCATAAATTCATTTATTCCAATATCGGGTATGGCATCCTGGCCTATCTCATCGAGGTCAAAACGGGAAGGTCATTCCAGGATCTGGTTGCCGAACAACTGTTGGCTCCGCTTGGTATGAGCGATACGGTTTTTTCATTATCCAAGGCCCAAGCGTACCGCCAAGCCCTGGGGCACGTGGGCGACCAGCCCTATTTCATGAAACGAAATTCCCCCATGAAGGCCTGGGACATGGGTGACGTCATGGCGCCTTCCGGTGGCATCTATTCAACGGTCGCCGATCTGTTGACCTTTGCCAAGCACACCCTTGCCCTGGAAGCCTCGCCGCTCGATCCGGTCCTGCTGAAAACCACCGAACCCATGGTCGGCCAGGCGGATGGAGAATCGACCGCCCTTGGCTGGACCATCGCGGAAGCTGGCGCTGACCATGCAAGGATCACGTACAAACACGGAATGGCATCCGGCTACAGCGCCTACATCGGCATGAACATGGCGAAAAAACTAGCCGTGGTGGTCTTGTGCAGTTCCTTCAACTGGAAGGACAAGATCGGGCAGAACCTCCTGGTCCGCCTTTCCGGATGCCCCCAGTGCCTCGAGGGCAGGCCCGCGCTCCCGGCCCGCGCCGGGAACCCGGACCCGTGAACGGACGCTCCGCTACCGGATCACCTCGCAGCCCATGTAGGGCTGGAGGGCCTTGGGGAGGCGGATGCTGCCGTCCGGCTGCTGCCCGTTCTCCAGGATCGCCACCCAGGTGCGGCCCACGGCCAGGCCGCTGCCGTTGAGCGTGTGCAGGAACTGGGGCTTGCCGCCGGCGGGGCGGTAGCGGATGTTGGCGCGCCGGGCCTGGAAGTCGCCGAACCAGGAACAGGAGCTGATCTCCCGGTAGGTGGCCTGGCTGGGCAGCCACACCTCCAGGTCGTAGGTCTTGCGGCTGGAGAAGCCGATGTCCCCGGTGGAGAGCAGCATGCGCCGGTAGGGCAGCTCCAGGGTCTCCAGCACCCGCTCGGCGCAGCCGGTGAGGTGCTCCAGCTCTTCCTGGGCGCGCTCCGGGGTGGTGAAGGCCACCAGCTCCACCTTGTGGAACTGGTGCTGGCGGATGATGCCCTTGGTGTCCCGGCCATAGCTTCCGGCCTCGCTGCGGAAGCACGGGGTGAAGGCGAAATGGCGCACCGGCAGCTGGTCCTCGGGGAGGATCTCCTCCCGGTAGAGGTTGGTCACCGGAACTTCCGCGGTGGGGATGAGGTACAGCGCGTCCTCGCCCCGGTAGGTCTTGAACAGGTCCTGCTCGAACTTGGGCAGCTGGCCGGTGCCGTACATGCAGTCGGCCAGCACCAGGTACGGCGGGAGGATCTCGCCCCAGCCGGCGCCGCCGTGCAGGTCGGCCATGAAGGAGATCAGCGCCCGCTCGAGCTTGGCGCCCTGGCCCTTGAGCACCGCGAACCGGGAGCCGCTGAGCTTGGCGGCCCGGTCCAGGTCCAGGATGCCCAGCCGGGTGCCCAGGTCCACGTGGTCCAGGGGCTTGTCGATGACGGCGGGGGTGCCCCAGCGCTTGATCTCCAGGTTGGCCTGCTCGTCCTTGCCCACGGGCACGGACTCGTGGGGCAGGTTGGGGATGGTGGCGAGGAAGCCCTTGAAGGCCGCTTCCGCCGCCTTCTCCGCGGCTTCCAGGGCCTTGAGCTTTTCGCCCACTTCCCGCTGGGTGGCGATGAGCGCGTCGGCGTTCTCCTTGGCCCGCTTCAGCCGGGCCACCTCGTCCGAAACCTTGTTGCGCTCGGCCTTGAGCGCCTCGGCCTCCTGGATCACCTGCCGCCGCTCGCTTTCCAGGCGCTGGAAGGTCTCGCGGTCGAACACCACGCCCCGCTTGGCCAAGCCGAGAATGACGGAATCAAGATCATTGCGCAGGAGAGCCGCGTCCAGCATGGGTGCCTCGGGAAAAGGCCATTGTAGCAGCTAGGCCCGGGCCTGCTTTTCCAACCGCGCCCAGGCTGCGTCCACCTGGTCCTGGATGCGGGCGATGGCCCCGGCGTCCAGGTGCCGGAACCGGGACTGCATCCGGAGGTACTCGTCCACCGGGCTCCCGCCGCGGCCGCCCAGGGTGTAGCGGGTGCCGTCCTCCACTTCGTAGAGGGGGAACATGTTGCACTCCACCGCCATGCGCGCGGCCTTGACCGAATGCTGCGGCGCGAAGCCCCAGCCGGTGGGGCAGCTGGCGTACACGTGGAGGAACCGGGTGCCGGTGCGGATGGCCGCGGCGCGCCGGACCTTGCGCATCAGGTCCTCGGGGTAGGCGATGCTGGCCGTGGCCGCATAGGGGATGCGGTGGGCGGCCATGATCGCCATGATGTCCTTCTTCCCGGTGCGCTTGCCGCCGCCGCCGGGGGTGGTGGTGGTGCGGGTGCCGAACGGCGTGGCCGAGCTGCGCTGGACCCCGGTGTTCATGTACGCCTCGTTGTCGTAGCAGACGAAGATGAAGTCCTCGCCCCGCTCGGCGGCGGCGGACAGGGCCTGCAGCCCGATGTCGAAGGTGCCGCCGTCCCCCGCCCAGCCCACCACCGTGGTGTCGCGCTCGCCGCGGAAGTCCAGCGCCGCGCGCAGGCCGCTGGCGGCGGCGGCGGTGGTGGCGAAGCCGGTCTGCAGCACCGGGACCTTGAGCGCGGTCTCGGGATGGCCGCCGGCGATGATGGCCCAGCAGCAGGCGGGGATCACCAGGATGGTCTGTTCGCCCAGGGCCCTGAGGGCCAGCTTCATGGCCAGGGTCGCGCCGCAGCCGGGGCAGCCCACGTGCCCGGAATGCATGAGTTCGATGCCGCCGAAGGGTTCCGTCATGATTGCGCCAGCTCCTCGTCCAGTTCCACCCACTCGCTTTCGGGCGCGGGCGCCGCGGCCGCCAGGGCCCGCCGGTAGATCGTTTCGAGGGTCCCCAGGGTGATGTCCCGGCCGCCGAGCCCGGCGATGAAGCTGTGCACGGCCGGGCGCTCCCGGCGGTTGCAGAGGGCGGCCCGGATCTCCTGGGCGAAGATCCCGCCCGCCCCGGCCGAGTTGTTCCGGTCCACCACGGCGATCCGGGGCACCCCCTGGAGGCTCTCCCAGACCGCCTGGGCGGGGAAGGGGCGGAACAGCTTGAGCTTGAGCAGGCCGATGCGCTCGCCCCGGGCCCGCAGGTCCAGGACCAGCTGCCGGCAGGTGCTGGCCATGGTCCCGGCCATGACCAGCACCACCTCGGCGTCCTCGCAGCGGAAGGCCTCCACGGCCCCGTAGCTGCGCCCGAAGTGCGCGGCGAAGTCCGCCTCCACCCGCCGGAAGGCCTCGGGCACCCGCTCCATGGCCGCCTGGATGCTCCGGCGCATCTCCATGTAGATGGGCGGCCCGGCCATCTCGTGCAGGTTGCAGGGGGCTGCGGTGTCCAGCCGGAACTTGGGGGCGAAGGGCGGCAGGAACCGGTCCACCTCCTCCTGGCCCGGCACGTCCACCGGCTCGAAGGTGTGGGACAGGAAGAAGGCGTCCAGCACCACCATCACCGGCAGGTTCACCAGCTCGGCCAGCAGGTAGGCCTGGAGGGTGGTGTCCAGGGCCTCCTGGCTGTCCTCGCAGTAGAGCTGGATCCAGCCCGTGTCCCGCTGGGCCAGGCTGTCGGTCTGGTCCATCCACAGGTTCCAGCCCGGGCCCAGGGCGCGGTTGACCTCGGCCATGACGATGGGCAGCCGGGCCCCCGAGGCCCAGTGGAGCATCTCGTGCATGTAGGCCAGGCCGTGGGAGGAGCTGGCGGTGAACACCCGGACCCCGCCGGCGGCGGCGCCGATGAGGGCGGCCATGGCCGAATGCTCGCTCTCCACGCAGATGAAGCGCCCGTCCAGGCTGCCCTCGGCGCAGAACTTGGCCAGCTCCTCGACGATGTGGGTCTGGGGGGTGATGGGGTAGGCGGAAATCACCTTGGTGCGCGCCAGGCGTACGGCGAACGCCACGGCCTGGCTGCCTTCGAGGACCTGTCTCATGGCCGTCCCTCCTCCGCGCCCATGGCCATGGCGCCCCGCGGGCATTCCTCCACGCACACGCCGCAGCCCTTGCAGAAGCCGGTGTCGATCCGGCGCGCGCCCAGCTCCAGCCGCACCGCCACGTCGGGGCAGAAGGTCCTGCAGTTGTCGCAGCCGTTGCAGGTGCCGCAGCTGAAGCAGCGCCCGGCCTCGCGCTCCGCCGCCGCCGGCTCCAGCCCGCCTTCCACCTCGCCGAAGCCGGCTGCCGCCAGGACCGGGGGCTCGGCCCGCTCCGCCGGCACGAAGTAGGCGGGATTGAGTTCGGCGAAGCGGACCGGGCGGGAGCTGCGGGCGCGCCCGGTGCCCAGGTAGCTCGCCATGGACAGCGCCGGGCCGGCGCCCACGCGGCAGGCGGCCAGCGCGGCCACCGCGGCCGCGCCCCCCGCGAACCAGGCGTCCAGGGCCAGGGCCGCCTCCTTGCCCGAGGCGATGGCCTCCGAGACGCTCTTGGGCGCGGGGCCCAGGTCGCCGATGAAGGCCACGGGCGCGGGCCCGAAGGCGATGCTGCAGCGGGCCAGCCGGGTGGCGGGGGTGTGCGCCATGAGCTCCAGCCAGGCCGGGTCGGGCTCGGCGCCCACGGCGCCGTACACCTCGTCCACCAGGAGCTCCACCGGGGCGTCCGGGAGCGCCGTCACCGGCCTCCGGCCGTCCGGGCCGGGGTCGAGGCTGCGCATCTTCTGCAGGGTGAGCCGGAGCCCGGCCCGGCCCCGGCCCAGGGCCAGGGGGGCGTGCAGCTCCAGCAGCTCGGCCCCCTCGGCCAGGGCCCGCTCCAGCTCGGGGGCGAAGGCCGGCATGTCCTCCCGGCGGCGGCGGTAGACGATGACGGGCCGCAGCCCCTGGCGCAGGAGGGTGCGGGCCACGTCGATGGCGGTGTTGCCGCCGCCGATGACCGCGGCCCTGGCGCCCGCGGCCGCGGGCCGGGCCGGCCCGGTGCGCGCCGCCCGGAGCAGTTCGAGCCCGTCCCGGGCCAGCTCCGCCCCCGGCACCCCGAGGCCGAGGCTGCGCCCCTGGCCGCAGGCCGCCAGCAGGGCGTCGAAGCCGGCCAGGGACCCGTCCCGGGGGGCACCGCAGTGCAGCTTCACGCCCAGGGCCAGGATGGCCTCGATCTCCCGTGCCAGGACGGCGGCGGGCAGCCGGTAGGCGGGGATGCCCCAGCGGAGCAGGCCGCCGGGTTCGCTGGCCGCCTCGAAGATCTCGCAGGCATGGCCGAGCCGCGCCAGGAAGGCGGCGGCGGCGAGGCCGGCCGGCCCCGAGCCGAGGATCGCCAGGCGCCTGGGCCGCGCCGCGCTCCGCCCCGGCGCCGGGTCCGGCCGGGCCTGGCCGGAGACGAAGCGCTCCAGGGCGTGGACCGCCACCGGCGCATCGAACTCGCCCCGGTTGCAGGCCTGTTCGCAGGGGTGGAAGCAGACCCGGCCGCAGACGCCGGGGAGGGGGTTCTCCATGAGGATGGCCTGCCAGGCTTCCAGGTGCCGGCCCTGGGCGGCCAGGGCCTCCACCCGGGGAAGGTCCGTGCCGCAGGGGCAGGCTTCGGAGCAGGGGGCGGTGCGGTCCTCGAAGGACGGCTGGATGAAGCTCCAGTCCCCGGTCCGGTGCGACTCCGTGGACACCGAGGAGCGGGAAAAGAACAGCGGGACCTTGAAGGCGTCCATGGTCTCCTGGTTCATCGCACCGCCTCCTGCGCTTCCGCCACGCGGCCGCCCAGCACCAGGCCGGCCAGGAGGACCTCCCCGTAGGCGTCCCGGGCCGCGGCCGCGTTCTGCTCGGGCAGGCGCGGCATGGCCTCCCGGATCGCCTCGGCCACCGCCTCCAGGGGCGGCGCCCCCAGCATCCGCGCGAAGGCGCCCATCATGGCGGTGTTGATGATCGGCTGGGTCCTGGCGCCGAGGCCGTGGCGCAGGGCGATGCCGGCCGCGTCCACCTGGGCCAGCCGGAACCCCTCGAAGGGTGCCAAGTCCAGGGGCAGGTCCGGGGCGTTGACCAGGATCCAGCCGCCCGGCTTCAGGCCCCGGGTGACCGGCACGATGCCCAGCAGGTGCAGGTCCTGGACCACCACATGGTCGGGCTGGTAGACGTTGCTGCGCACCAGGATCCTGCTGTGGTCGAGCCGGAGATAGGCTTCCACCGGGGCGCCCCGCCGCTCGGAACCGAACACCGGGAAGGTCTGGACCTCGAAGCCGGCGGCGAAGAACGCCTTGGCCAGGGCGACGGCGGCCAGCACGGTGCCTTGCCCGCCCCTGCCGTGAAAACGTATCTCTTGCATCGCATGCCTCTTCGATGGGTCCGGCCGCTGCGGGAACGCCCAGCTGCCACAGCCCTTTGACACCGCCCGCCCGTGGGGCCGGCGATCAACGCTTGCCACCGTGCCCTTGGGCATCGGATATTCCATTCATTGAAGTATCAAGCTATGGGAATCCCGAACCCGGCTCTTGTCAAGGTCTCGCTCAGACCGGCTCCCCGGCCCAGGACAGGGCGAAGGCCCGGCGCACGTCCGCCACCCCGCCCCCGGCGCCCAGGGTCAGGGCCAGCTTGGCCAGGGCGGCCCAGCGGGTGTGCAGGCCGCCTTCGATGGCCCCCAGGTCCCGGGCCATGCAGCCCAGCTCGTAGGTCTCCAGGTCCGCGCCTCCGGACAGGCACTGGCTGGTGATCACCACCGGCAGCTCCCGGTCCCGGCAGTGGGCGAACAGGGCCTGGAGGTCCGGGCGGCCCATGGGCAGGTTGCCGGCCCCGAAGCCCTGGACCAGCAGGCCCCGGGTGCCGGTGGCGGGCAGGCGCCAGGGCATGCCCGGGAACGGCGTGTACACCTCCAGGGCCGATTCCAGAACGAGGCCGATGGCGGCCGGCACCTGGCGGGGGAAGGCGCCGGCGTGGGAGTGGAGGTGCACATGCAGGCCCAGCTCGGCCAGGGGCGGCAGGTTGGGGGATTCGAAGGCATGGTAGCGGTGCACGCTCACCTTGTCGGCGGCCACCCCGCGCAGCCAGTAGTCGCCGAAGCAGATGCCCACCTCGGCCACGCCCCGGGTGGCCAGGGTGACCGCGTCCACCAGGTTGCCCCGGGCGTCGGTGCGGATGTAGGCC
>Ga0181516_10000262_pt1 | contig 52500 bp, 42 predicted proteins | sample PEATcosm2014_Bin_25_FD_121104 | JGI IMG/M metagenome (GOLD analysis project Ga0181516, IMG submission 121104) | Peatland microbial communities from MTU Mesocosm Facility, Houghton, MI, USA - PEATcosm2014_Bin01_10_metaG | ecosystem: Environmental > Terrestrial > Soil > Wetlands > Peat | place...
AGAGTCGATGGTCTGTACGAAACCACAATCGCAAGACAATCCCACCGCCCAAATTTACCGGCAGCAACTCATCTGCCGCTACAATGCGCTTCGAAATCGGCACCTGTGAGAAATGCGGGCTAGAAACTAAGATGAATTCAGAGGAGGATACCGCAATGAGCGAATTGAATCCCTATGACCGCTTTCTGGATGGGCGGCCGCTGGAGACCATCCTGACCGCGACTCCAGGAGCGCTTGGCTACGCGATTGAGATGCTTGGCGCCGAGAAGTCTGTGATCCCGCCAGCGCCCGGCAAATGGAGCGCGGCGGAGATTGTCTGCCACCTAGCCGATTGCGAGGTTGTCTTCGCGTTCCGTTTGCGCCAGACGCTGGCCGAGGATGCGCCGACGATCCAACCGTTCGACCAGGATAAGTGGGCCGCGACGTACTCCGGCGTCTCCTGTAGCCAGGCGGTCGAGGTCTTCACCGCGTTGCGCGGGTGGAATCTACTGTTGATTCGCGCAGTTCTTCCCGCAGCGGCAGACAGGCCGGTCACACACCCCGAGCGTGGGACCATGACCTTCCTGAACCTGGTCGAGACCATGGCCGGCCACGACCTGAACCATCTGGGGCAGCTGCGGAGGCTTGTCGAGGCGCAGCCGGGGGCCTGAGCGGCTGGACTCGCAGGGGGCGCATGCCTCTTGAATTTTCTGTTACAAGCCGGCTCACTCTCCTGTAGAATGAGCGGCATGAAGGGTAACCTGAAGGTCATCGAGCAGTTGAATCGTGCGCTCCGCGAGGAGCTCACCGCCATCAACCAGTACTTTGTTCACGCCGAAATGTGCGAAAACTGGGGATATGATCGACTCGCCAAATACATCAAGAAGCAGTCCATCGGCGAGATGAAGCACGCCGAGTCGCTCATGGAGCGCATCCTGTTTCTGGATGGCACGCCGAGCATGGAACCGCTAGCCCTTTCGATCGGCGGGAACGTCAAGAGCATGATCCAGGCCGACCTGAAGCTGGAAATCGAAGCCGTGGCTATGTACAACGAGGCCGTTCGGATCGCCTTTGAGGAGAAGGACAACGGCTCGCGCGATCTTTTCGTCGCTTTGCTCAAGGACGAAGAAGAACATGTGGACTGGCTCGAAGCCCAGGCGCACCAGATCGCGGAGCTCGGCTATGAGCGCTATTTGACCACGCAGACCAGCGAAGGCAATTAGCTTCATCGTTTAACATCGTCGCGCGCGTTCGGATAAGTTCGTCCGCGCGCGATTTTGTGCTCGCCTTCGTGCGGTTGGATCCCCAGCGTCTAAGCATTTTCATTGTTGCTGTAATGCAAGTGTCCTGCTTTCCCACCCTAGCCGCAAAAAACAAGTACGCGGCGAGGGTGGGGCACCCAGTAACTGGATCCAGCGTCTAGAATCGAATACCGGGAACAGCAATTCAAAACATCACCGGGGGTATTCGATGAAACCATTTGATCGCCGCAAGTTCATGCGTTATGCGGGAATGGCCGCGGCATCACTGACAGTGCAATCCAAGCGGATTGCGTGGGCCGACAGCGCACCGCTTGCGACGACTAAGGCAGGAAAAGTCAGTGGCGCTGTGGTGGACGGAGTCAACGTATTCAAGGGGATTCCGTATGGCGCAGATACTGCGAAGACGCGCTTCAAAGCTCCTGTTCCCCCTGTGCCGTGGACCGATGTAAAGGACTGCACCAGCTTTGCGGCCATGGCTCCGCAACTGATCTCACAAGCGATAACTGCCCGGCTGCCTACGAGCGGTCTCCCGCGTCCCGCGCACGAGCAGAGTATCCAGAGTGAGGATTGCCTGCATGTGAATGTGTGGACCGCGGGTTTGCGCGATAACCGCAAGCGTCCCGTGCTGGTGTATTTTCATGGCGGCGCTTACAACAATGGTTCAGTCAACAGCGACCTTTACGATGGCACGCGGCTGGTTCATCGCGGCGATGTTGTGGTCGTGACCGTCAACCATCGCCTTAATGCCTTCGGGTATATGTACCTGGGCGATCTTGCGCCGGAGTATGCGGAGTCGGGCAATGCTGGCCAGCTCGATCTGATCCTTGCGCTCAAGTGGGTGCGCGACAATATCGCTGAGTTTGGCGGCGATCCATCGCGAGTGCTGATCTTTGGGCAGTCGGGCGGAGGCGCAAAGTGCGCGGCGTTGATGGCCACACCGGCGGCCAAGGGCTTGTTTCATCGAGTCATGTCGATGAGCGGCCAGCAGATCAAGGGCGCGTCGATTGAGATCGCTTCAGGCCGCGCGAAGACAGTGCTGGAAAAGATGGGCGTGACGCCGGAGAAGAATCTGGCGCAACAGCTGAACGCGCTGACCATGGAGCAGATACAAACCGGGGTTTCAGCTGTAAGCGCGGACTGGCTGCCGGTGGTTGACAATGTAATTCTCTCGCGCAATCCCTTCGATCCTGACGCTCCGTCGCTGTCGGAGATGGTGCCCATGATCCTGGGCAACGTTCACGACGAGACAAACGTTGAGATTCGCGGAACCGAGGTTACGTGGGAGAATGCGGCTTCGGTAATCAAGACCGCAGTGAGCCAGTATCTCGGACCTTATACGCCTGAAGAGGTGGTTGCAAAGTATCGCGAGATCTATCCGAGCTATACTCCGGACCAAGTGGCGACAGCGGCAGCCACGGCGTTTCGCGCGTGGCCGGGGCAGCGTTGGGAGGCGGAGCGGAGAGCCGCGAATCCAAAGAGCCAGCCGCATACATGGGTGTATCAGATGAATTTTCCCGGAGCGAACGGCAAGGCGATGCATACGATCGACATTCCGTTCATGTTTGACAACATCGCCAAGGCAGAAGCGCAGATCGGGGCCGCTCCGGAGCAGCTCGCGGCGGCGAATGCTCTGGCGGCCATCATGTCGGAGATGCTGATCACCTATGGGCGGACGGGGAACCCCAATTTCGCTGGACTGCCTCACTGGCCCGCGTACGACCTGAAGAACCGCAGCACCATGATGTGGGAGAAGACACCGCGCGTCGAGAACGATCCGCGCGGCGCAGAGCGGGTTTTCGCGGACAAGGCGCATTATCATCAGGCGGGAACTCCGCTGCCGTAGGGGAGGAGCAGCGATTGAGTTGGGCCAACTTCCGCGGGCAATGCCGGGATGCTTTATGACTGCTTTACCGGCAGGCGCACAATGGCGCGCGCGCCTGCGCCGTCGTCGCGGTTGTCCAAGCTGATTTCGCCGCCATGGGCACGGGCAATCTGCTGGGCCAACGCCAGGCCTACGCCGCTGCCCGTGGGCTTGGTAGTGTAGAACGGCACAAATAGATTCTCGCCGTTGGCGATGCCGAGGCCGCGATCCTCGATGACGACCGATGCAGTCGAGCCGGCAACACGCCAGCTCGCGCTCACTGGCTGCGCGCCGTTGCCCAGGGACGCATCCACAGCGTTTGCGAGCAGATTGATGAACATCTGCTCCAATTGATCGGGGTCGGCGTGGAGGACAACCGAAGGGCCGGGATCGAGTTGCACCGGAAGGCGCTGCTCCAGATGCACCACGCGTTCCAAGAGCGGCCCGAGCGGGACGGGCTTGAGCTGCGGCGGGGGCAATTGAGCGAGCTGCCGATAGGACTGCACAAAACGATGCAGCGCGTCCGCGCGGCTCTCAATTACTCCCAGACCGCGCCGAAAGTCGTGCACGGTGGCGTCGTCGGCTTCCAGGTTTTCAGCCCGCGCCAGCAGGCTGCCGGCGATTGACTTGATGGGAGCGAGAGAGTTGGAAAGCTCGTGGCCGAGAACGCGGATCAGCCGCTTCCACGACCTTTGTTCTTCTTCCTGAAGAGGCAAACTTACGTCGGCTAAGAGCAGCAGCGTGTGCGGCGCGCCATCTTGCCGGAACGTAGCTTTGCGAAGCAGCCACCGCGAAGGACTTGCGAGTGACTTTTGATTTGCATTGAAAGAGTGAATGGTCTGGTCGGGAGCGGCAAGCAGTTCCTCAAGGCCCAGTTCATGCGCGCTGCGGTCAAAGCACCGCGCATGAGGCAGCCCCAGCAATTCCGCGCCGGCGTTATTCGCCAGTTGCAGCCGGTCGTCGCGGTCAAAAGCAAATAGAGGGGTGCTCATCACTTCAAGGATGCGCGCCAGCAGAGCCGTGGCTTCAAGCGATCGGACCCTTTGCTTTTGCAGCAGGTCGGCAAGGGCGTTGACCTCGGCGGCAAGTTCGCTCAGCGCGTCCTGAGAGCCGGCACCTCGCGCACGAAAGGAGTAATCCCCCTCGCGTAGCGACGAGACTACATTGGAAAGCGTCTGCAAAGGCCGGACCATGCCCTCAATCAGCGCCGCGGCCACCAGCGCCATGTAAAGCATGAGGCAACCGCCGAGCAGTAGCGCCAACGCGAGGGAGACTTGCTGCCAGTAGAAAAGAAGGGCCGCAAAGACCAGCGCCGGCATCGCCAGCAAGAGACAGTAGATCCATGCCCGGCGAACAGCCGAGCGGCGGTGGCGGCGCAGACCTCTGTCATAGCCCATATTTTTCGATGCGGCGATAGAGAGCGGCACGGCTGAGTCCGAGAGCCTCGGCTGCTTGTGAGATATTGCCATCGCAGCGGCGCAGCATCTTGCGGACGAGCAGGGCTTCAACCTCGTCAATACTCATGTTTTCGAACGATTGGGCAGAGGAACGCGCGGCGATGGCAAGATTTGCCGGCTCGATCTCTTCGCCACGGCAGAGCAGCACGGCACGCTCCACCGAGTGTTCCAATTCGCGTACGTTGCCGGGCCAGGCATACTGCATCATCTGCTGCATGGCGGCCGGCGAGAAGCCGGTTACCTGCTTGCGATACCGGACCTGGTTGCGGCCCAGAAAGTGCTGGGCCAACAGGGGTATGTCCTCACGCCGGTCGCGCAGCGCGGGCAGATGAATCTCCACGGTGTTGATGCGGAAGAGCAGATCCTCGCGGAAGTTGCCTGCCTTGGCCTCCTCTTCAAGCTTTGCATTGGTCGCGGAGAGAACGCGCACGTCGACGCGCCGGGTTTGCGACGAGCCGACTCGCTCCAACTCGCCGGTCTCGAGCACGCGCAGCAACTTGGCCTGCTGGCGAAGAGGAACGTTGGCGATCTCATCGAGGAAAAGCGTTCCGCCGTTGGCCAGTTCGAAGCGGCCGACGCGGTCGGTGCGAGCGTCGGTGAAGGCGCCCTTGACGTGGCCAAAGATCTCGCTTTCGAAGGTGCCCTCGGGCAGGCCGCCGGCATTCACAGCCACGAGCGGCATTCGGGATCGCGGCGAGGCGGCGTGAAGCAGCTTGGCTACGATCTCTTTGCCAGTACCGTGCTCGCCGGTGATCAACACGTTGGCGTCGGAAGGGCCGACCTGCGCAATCAGTTCCAGCACTGGCTGCATGGAGGGCGCGCCGGCCACAAACTCCGGCGTGCCTTCGGCGCGGAGCAGGCGGTTTTCGAGTTCCAGTTGGCGCGCGCGGCGCAGAGCTTGACGTAACTCGGCATGTACGCGCACAAGCGACAGCAGGCGTTCGTTCTCCCACGGTTTCTGGATGAAGTCGCGAGCGCCGCGCTTGATGCTCTCGACCGCCAGGTCGATGTTGCCCCAGGCGGTCATCACGATCACCGGCAGGCGGACGTCGAACTCCTGAATGCGGGCCAGCAGATCGAGGCCCTCCTGGCCAGAGGTGGTGTCGCGGGTATAGTTGAGGTCGATGAGCAACACGTCGTAGTCGGCCTCTCCCAACGCCTCCAGCAGCAACTGGGGCGAGCGCACGCAGTCTACATGGATTCCTTGCGGGACCAGCAACAACTCGACGGCCTCGAGGATGTGCGGCTGATCGTCGGCAACCAGAACCCGGATTGGCTCTAGCTTACTGGAAATGGTCTGCCTCCACTTGCCCTGCCTTGGCGTCGGCGACTGAGATTCCGTACTCCTCAAGTATGGAGCCAGTAGCACGCTTCACTTCGATGCGCGCCTTTTCGAAGGCGGTCTCGGCCGTCACCAATGCCGACTCGGCCAATGCCAGGTCGTGCTCAGCTCCGAGTGTCTGCTGATTCGATCCCGCACCGAGCTTTTGCTCTTTCTGCATGATGTCAAGAGTACGCTGCGCCAGGTCGCGCGCCTTGCGGGCCGCCTCAACGCGGCTGGCGCCCTGCTCAAGAGCATAGCGCGCGTTGCGGACCTCGATGTGAATGCGCTTCTTCAACTCCTCAGCGTACACCTGCGATTGCCGATACTCGAGCTCAGTGCGGTATTGGTCGGCCTTCGCAATGCGGTTGCGCAGCGGGATGCTCAACTGGAGGCCAACCTGGTACTCTGGAGCGCTGTTATCGAGTGCGCTCTGGAGCGCGCCGGAATACCCTGTCGGTAGCATGGAGGTGACACCTGCTCCCGCGGCGAAGTAATTGGAACTCTTCTCACCGGCCAGCCCGGTTCCGGCGTAGACGCCATAGACACTGAGAGCGGGCAGCAGGGCATTGCGAGCGGTCTTGCGGCTCAGCTCGCGATTCTGCAAATCCAGCGCCGATTCGGCCAGCTCAGTCCGGTTCTTGAGCGCTAGTTCAATCATCTGCTGGATGGGCTCTGGAGATCCTGACGTGGTGTTTCCAATGCGATCGGTGGGCGCGACCGGCATCTCTTCCAGGGCTGGATCGTCAAGGCTGCGGGTGATGGCGTTCTTCATATACAGTTCTTGAAGTTCCAGGTTGGTGCGCGCGATGGTGAGGTCTTGCTGGCGGGAGGCCAACTCACCCTCAGCTTTCAGCACATCCATCTCAGGAATCGCCTGAAGCTCAAGCTGCTTGCGGCTGGTGTCCAGGGTTTCCGTGGCAAACTCCACGGAACGCTCTTGTACCTGTTCGTCATCATATGCGCTGACCAGGTCCCAATAGAGATCGCAAATCTGAGTTACAGTGGCAATCAACTGGGCTTTGAAGGCGATGTCGGAGATCTTCTGATTGGTTCTGGCAATATGAAGGAAGCGCAGGTTGGTTCCAGGTCCGAAGCCTGCCAGCAGCGGCTGCGACACGACTGCCTGGACTCTCGAGTTCAACTGCGGGCTGAAGAAATCGTAGACGCCGTTCGACGTTTGCCGGGCATTGATCCAGTTCACCTGCAGGTTGCCGCCGGTGGCAAAGGCCTGGCTATAACTCACGGTACCGGCGATGCTGTTGACCTTGTAGACGTTGACGCCCTCGAGCTGAAAGTTGGAGAGCTGCGTCGCGGTGTGATCCACATCGCCCTGGGCCGTGACAATCGGATCGTAGCTGGGGACGGCGGTGCCTGTTCCCAGCGTGGACGACACAATGCCGGAAGCGCCCGCGCCCGCGCCACCCGCGCCTCCGGTGGTGCCTCCTGCGCCTCCCCCCGCGCCTGAAGCGCCCTGGCCGCCGCCGGGCGTTCCTTGTACGACACCGGTATTGACTCCGCGCACCTGGCCACCAGCCTGGGTGCGCAGCACGTCCATCTGCGCGATGGGCAGATTGTAGCGCGCAATCACCAGATCGAGATTGTTCTCGAGGGCAAGATCGATGGCATCTCGTAAAGAGAGGTAGAGCTTGCCGTCGCGCACCAGGGAGTTGATGTGCGCCGAATTGGTGAGAACCGGCGGCGGGGCGGTCTTGCCGCGATAGGCGTCAATGGGATTGCGTGAGGGGCGCTGCAACTGCTCAAACGGAACCTGCGAGGGAACAGCCTGCGCAGGCGCGGCTGACGGCGCCTGCGTTTGTACGGGAGCCGTGACGGCCGCAGATTCGAGCGCAAGGGCTACGCTGACCTGCAGCAGGAGAACTGCGGCCAGTTGCAGCGTGCGCTTCGAGAGATGTGTGTTCGGGCAGTTCACTTGGCGTGGACCTCCGTTGTATTCGCAGCCACGGCTTCATCGCGCGTGAGCCATCCATCGCGCAGCTCGAGGATGCGCTTGCTGTAGCGCGCGTTTTCCTCAGAGTGAGTTACTTGGACGATGGTTGTTCCCTGGCGGTTGAGTTCGCAGAAGAGATCCATGATTTCGCGCGCCTGGATTGAGTGCAGGTTGCCGGTTGGCTCGTCGGCCAGCAGCAGCGCGGGGGCGTGGACGACGGCGCGCGCAATGCCGACTAACTGCTGCTGCCCGCCGGAAAGCTGGCTGGGATACAAATCCTTTTTGGCAACGATCTGGAATCGATCGAGAATGTCGGCTACCATTCCCTGCCTTTCTTTTGAGGGCAGGTTCTTGTAGGAGAGCGGCAGGTCAATGTTTTCCGCCACGGTAAGATCGTCCAGCAGATGATAGCTCTGGAAGACCATGCCGACACGCTGGCGGGCCAGGTCGGCGCGCTGCTTGCGATTCAGCTTGTGGGCTGGTGTTTCGCCGAACCAGTACTCGCCCTTCCAGGCGTCGTCGAGCAGCGCCAGCACGTTGAGCAGCGACGACTTTCCTGCGCCCGACGGACCCATCACGGTCACAAACTCGCCTTCCTCGATGGTTAATCCGATGCGGCGCAAGACCCAGGTTTCAGTGGGTCCGGTCTTGTAACTGCGCTCAACGTTCTTCAGTTCGATCATGGCGTTACTCCGATCTTGAAGTCAGGTTCGCAGGATTCATTCACTCAGTGCGCAGCGCCTGCATGGGTTCAATTGAGGCAGCGCGGCGTGAGGGAATGAAACCGGCTGCCGCGGCGCACAAGACAAGCAAGAATGGCGCGCCAGTAAGAGCCCACGGATCGTAACTGCCCACGCCATAGAGCAGGCTTTTCATCAGATAGCCGGCGTAGAGAGCGGCGGGAATGCCCAGTACAAGACCAATGAGGATTTGCCAGAGCACACCGCGCATGACCATGGTTACCACGCTCGAGCGCGTTGCGCCAAGCGCCATGCGAATGCCAATTTCGCTGGTGCGGCGGACCACGAAGTACGTCATGACTCCGTAGAGTCCCACCGAGGCCAGAATGAGCGAAAGGATTCCGAAGAGGCTTGTGAGCTGCGCGATCAGGCGTTCCTCATTGAAGTTGCCAGCCACCTGGGCATCGAGGGAGCGGAGGTCCATGACAGTGAGGTTAGGATCGATGCCGGCCAGCGTGCGGCGGATGAGGGCGTCGGCATTCTGCTGCGGCGAATTGAAGTTGAGAATCATGGAATTCATGAGCATCGATTGGGTCTCGGTCGAGATCATAGCCGGGTCCTTGTAGCCAGGGAACTTCTGAGAAAGCGGGCGCAGATAGACTGGGCGCACGCTCTCGCGCGGGTTGTTCATCTTGAAGTCGGCAAAGACGCCCACGATTTGCCAACTGCTGGAGTACTCCGGGAGATCAATGCCAAAGCGCCGGCCGATGGGATCCTGGTTGGGGAAAAAGCGGTTGACGAAGGTCTGATTGACTATGACGACCTGCGGGGATGTGGCTGTGTCGCGATCAGTAAAACCGCGGCCGCGTACCATGGGCACACCGATCGAATCCAGAAAGCCATTGCTGACGCGATCCCATGTGGATTCGCAATTATCGCCGTGGTTTGGGGCGGGATGGCCTTGGGGAATGACGCATTCGCTCCAGTTGTCGCCTTCGAGCGGGCTGTAGACGGAGAGGCCAACTTTGGCCAGGCCCGGCAGCGCGGAGAACCGATCCTCAATCTGGCGGTATAGCGCGGGCAGACGGCTGACGGCATAACCCGCGCCGGCCGGGTCGAAGTGGACTACGAAGCGGTTGGCTGTAGCGACTCCGAAGTTCTGGCGCTCGAGGTTGTTAAACGACTTGGTCATCAGGATTGCGCCGGCCAGCAGCACCAGGGATAATGCCGCCTGAAAGACGACGAGCGCATTTTGCGGAAGAGAGGAGCGGTCGCGCGTGGAGCGGTTTGCGCCGCGCAGCACCTCGGCTGGCTGAGCAAGAAACGACAGCCACGCGGGGGCAGTCCCAAACAGCACGCCGGTAACGAGCGAGACCAGAAACGCAAAGCCTAGCACAGGCAGAGACGGACTGGCATCGATGGGCATGTTATGCGCATCGGGAAATGCAAGGGACAGGATGACGCGGGACCCGGCATAGGCCACGCCCAAACCAACAAGCCCGCCAATGCAGCTCAAAAGCACGCTTTCGGTGAAAATCTGGCGCATGACGCGCCGCCGCCCAGCGCCCAGCGCCATGCGAACCGCGATTTCAGTGCGGCGCGCGGTGCCTCTTGCCAGCATCAGGTTGGCAATATTGGCACAGGCTATGAGCAGGACGATCGAGGAAAGGATCATGAGCATCTTCAGTCCCTGGCCTGTTTGCTGCTGCAAGTTCTGAATGCCGCGGCCGCCCGGCGCGAGGACGACATGCTGCCTGGGTATGATGGCCGATCCTCCGTTAGAGGTAAGCAGGGGGCGTGTGTAAAGCCACTGTCGCAACTCGAGGGAAAGTTTGGCCTGTAGCCCGCCGATATTGGTTCCGGGGCGGACCCGGCCGATTGGATAGAGCCAGTGGGACTCGGCGTGATGGAGGATGGAACTGTCTTCTCCACGAACATAGGGTTCTGTCTGAATAGGCATCCAGAAATCGGGGGGATTGTCGGAGACACGGTCGCCAAAGAAGCCGGGAGGCGCGATGCCAATCACCGTGAAAGGCCGGGCCTGAATAAAGACCGTCGAGCCGACGATGGAAGGATCCGCGGCAAACTCGCCTTGCCATGCCTGGTAGCTGATTACCGTAGCTGGCGCAGCGGCGGGCGTGTCGTCGCGATCTGAAAACACACGGCCTATGTAAGCTCCAAGACCGAGGGTAGAGAAGTAGTTGCCGGAGACAAATTCGCCGTGCAGGGATTTCGGCAGCGCGTCGGCTCGGCGGATGCTCCAATGCCATATTCCGGACTGCACGGCTGCCAACTGCTCGAACTCCGGGGTGGAATCCTTGAAGTATTGGTAGAGGTCGGTCGAGAAGATGGAGAAGTCGCCGTTGTCGCTGGCGCCGCCAGGGAAGCCGCCTTCGACGCAGCAATCGTCCGTGTCGCCGATGCGGTAGAGGCGAGAGGGATCGGAGACCGGCAGAGAACGGAGCAGGATACCGTGAACCAGCGTGAAGATGGCCGTGTTTGCGCCGATACCAAGAGCCAGTGTGAGTACCGCAGTCAGCATGAAGCCAGGCGATTTGCGCAACTGCCGCAACGCATAACGCAAATCCTGAATCACATTTTGGAGCCACATGGTTATGCCTCCACTTCCTCTTCGAGCTTCTTCAGCTCCTGCTCCGAGACTACTTTTCCATCGAAGAGATGCACTTCGCGCTGGGCATGCTTGGCGAAGCGGGGATCGTGCGTGACCATGCAGATGGTTGCGCCCTCCCGATGCAGGTCGGCGAGCAGGTGCATGACGGCCTCGCCGTTCTTCGAGTCCAGATTGCCGGTAGGCTCGTCGGCCAACAGAATCGAAGGCGAACCGGCGAGCGCACGAGCCACTGCCACGCGCTGCTGCTGGCCGCCCGAGAGTTGCGCGGGATAGTGCTTCATGCGATGCGCCATATTGACGCGCTCCAAAGCTTCCTTGACACGTTTCTTGCGCTCCAGCGAAGGCATGCCGGCGCGGTAAGTGAGCGGCAGCTCGACGTTCTCTTCGACCGTGAGGTCGCCGATCAGATTGAAGCTCTGAAAGATGAAACCGATCTCCTGGTTGCGGATGCGCGAACGGTCGCCAAAGCTCAGCTTCTCGACAGGATTGTTGTTGAGCAGGTACTTGCCGCCGGTGGGCGTGTCGAGCAGGCCGAGAATGGAGAGCAGCGTGGACTTGCCGCAACCAGACGGCCCGGACATAGCGAGGTACTCGCCGCGCGAGATGGTCAAGTGAATGCCGGAGAGGGCGTGCGTCTCCACTTCGTCGGTGTAGAAGATCTTGGTCAAATCCTCGATCTCAATCAGCTTGTCATTCGATGCCATTCCATCCCCCTTGTGTCAGTTGTCATTGGTCAGTTATCAGTTGCCGGTTAACAATTGCCAGGGATCGCCGTCTTAGCTGACCACCGACAACCAATCACTGACGACTGTTCCTATTCCAGCCTGATGCGGTCCACGTTGTCTTCTCGCGACATGTCGGAGAGGATCACGGTGTCGCCTTCCTTCAACCCCTCGAGCACCTGAATGCTATTGACCGATGCGCGGCCCACCTTGACCGGCACACGCACGGCGCCCTTCCCGTCCGAGTCCAGCTTGAAAAGGCTCAGTGTGGAGTTCTCGTTGCCCAGCGCAGGCCGGCCCACATAGAGAACATCCGTCATGCGTTCCAGATCGATGGTGCCGTCGACGCTCAGTTGCGGAACTGCTCCCGGAGGCAACGGTCCATCCAGTGCTACGTCAACCGTGCGTGTTCCGTTCACGACCGAAGGATCGATTCTTGTCACGTGGCCGGGAATAACGCCGTTGTGCGTGTCGATGGAGGCGGGTTGGCCGATCTGGATGTCGCGAGCCTGGGTTTCAGCGATCTGAAGTGCGGCCTTGAGCTTGTCGAGCTGAATTACTTCGGCCACCGAGGTGCCCGCGGTCACGTGCTGGCCCACCTGAAGCGGCGTGGCAAGCGGCGCAACCGCGCCGGAGATTCCGGCCCTTACTTCAAGCGCCTGCGCTTGCCTCTGATAGAGGTCGAGCAGGGCCTTGGCCTGATCGATCTTGGTTTGCGCCGAAGCAAGCTGGATCTCGATTGCCTTCTGGTTGACTTCGAGCTGCTCATGACTGAGCTGATGCTGGGCGGTCAACTGGTCAGCCGTATTCTTTGACTTGCTGTAGGCAAGGCCTGAGATGACGCCCAAATCATAGAGGGCCTTGTCGGTCTGCGCCTGCAACTGGTCCTGGGTATAGTCGGAGTTCACCTGGGCCGCGGCGGTCTTCTTGTCCATCAAGGTGCTTTGCAACGTTGCCTGAAGGCTCTTGTAGTCGGCCTGTGCGGCTTTGAGCGCCAACTGCGCGTTCAGAACCTCTTGCTGAAGCTGGGGATCGGTCAAGTCCATAAGGATGGTGTCCGGAGTTACCTTGGCTCCCGGCAAGACGCGAATGCGGACGACAGTCGCGTCGGTCTGCGCGGGAATTAGCTCGATGCTGTCCTCGCGGGGTACAAGGCTGCCTGTAGATCCGCGCACCTGACGGATCATCGGCCCGCGCTTAACCGTATCCGGCCAAATGGTCGAGCGGTCCACCGTCGGCGCCGCGGGTTTAAGCCGGTACACGACTACCAACACTACCGCAACCGCGACCAATGCGATTACGCCAAACGCCACAAAGCGGCGCTTCCTCTTCTTCAATAAATCTGGGCGTGCGATGTCCATACGCCAGGAGTCAAAGCACTTAGTGTGCCAAAGACGAGTTGCTCCTTAAGGTTGAAAACAAAGTGCTTAGGCAGGCATAGGGCAGGGACGCGCAGTTTTTGGATGACCGATTACGGCGCGGAGGTGTTCGATTTCGGACAATGCGCCGATCATGAAAGACCGGCTCTCGATTCATCGACATCTCTTGAACCGGGCTGTTGGCGTATGCGTAAAATGCAATGACGAATTCCGGAGGCCGCGATCGCCGCCGTCCCTGTTCGCTAACGGACACCCTCCGGCGAAACCGGACATTCACCCACGTTCCCAATCGTTTGAGAGATCTCACAAAGCGCTTTGTTGTCATGCGGTTGCGTTTCCGGCGCTTTGGCTTTCGAATTGCCTTTTGCAAGTAGACCGATCATCACCGGAGGTCGACGATGACCAACCTGCTTCAGGATCTGCGGTTCGCCCTTCGCCAATTACGGCGCTCGCCCAGCTTCACAATTGCCGCTGTTTTGACGCTGGCATTGGCCATTGGCGCAAACGCCGTGGTCTTTGGCGTGCTAAACGCGCTGATACTCCGCCCGGTGAATGTGCCCGACGCGAAGAGCCTTTACGCGATCAATCACTCGAAAGACGACTTTTGGGAGTCGTATCCGAACTATCTCGATTTGCGCGATCACAACCGCAGCTTTGACGGAATTGCGGCGCTGGCTCTCTCGGATGTTGCCCTGGACACAGGCAAGGATCCCTCACGCATCTGGGGATTTGAAGCCACTGGGAATTACTTCGACATACTGGGCATTCAGCCTTATCTTGGCCGCTTTTTCCATCCGTCCGACGAGAAGGGGATGAACAGCGCTCCTTATATTGTGCTGAGTTATGCCTATTGGCACAGTCACTTTCAGGACGATCGGAGCGCGATAGGCCGCGTGGTTCGCATCAACAGTCATCCATACGCCATCCTGGGCGTGACGCCGCCCGACTTTCGAGGGACGTTTATTTTCTTTGCGGCAAATTTCTATGTTCCGATGGTCGACCACGATCAGATCATTGGCGAGAGCAATTTAAGCAATCGAGCCAGCCGTTCGTTGATTCAAGTGCTGGGGCACGTCCGGCATGGAGTGACTCCGGATGAGGCAACTGCCGATTTGAACACCGTTGGGTCGGGTCTCGGAAAGGCGTATCCCAAAGAGGATCCTTACGAGAGCTTCGAGCTGGGCCGCCCGAGTATGCCCGGCATGCTTGGACGCCCGGTGCGGGCGTTTGTCTCCGCGCTGATGGTGCTTGCCGGGCTGATTCTGCTGGCCGCCTGCGCCAACCTGGGCAGCCTGTTTGCCGCGCGGGCAAGCGATCGCTCGCGTGAGGTTGCTCTTCGATTGGCGCTGGGGTCGAGCCGCCGACGCATATTGCGTCAGTTGCTCACCGAGGCTGTGGTGATCTCTCTCGCGGGAGGCGCTGCCGGACTGGTTGCCAGCATCTCTTTGTTGCGCCAGCTCGATACCTGGCAGCCGTTTTCCGGAGTGCCCATCCATGTGCCCGTGCAGCCGGACGCCAATCTCTATTGGGTTGCGCTTGGTCTGGCCCTGGCGAGCGGGCTGCTATTCGGCATCGTCCCGGTTCGCCAGGTGCTCAGAACCAATCCGTACGAGATTGTCAAAGCCGGATCAACTGGAAGTGTAGGGCGACGGATTACGGTGCGCGACATCTTGCTTGTAGTTCAGATTGCTATCTGTGCGGTACTGGTCACGTCATCTATGGTCGCAGTCCGCGGACTGGCGCGTTCGATGCACAGCAACTTCGGCATCGATCCGAACAATGTGCTCATGGTAGAGACGGACCTGAAGATGTCTGGCTATGCGCCGGCGAGTATTCCGCCGATGCAGCGGCGGATGATCGACGCATTGCAGGCATTACCGGGCGTCGATCATGTGGGATTGGTGAGCTTCCCGCCGCTGGGCAGAGGCGGCAGTTGGAAGACGAACGTATTCCGTGATGGCGCCACAGACTTACGTCCCGCAAACGCCGATGCCGACTCCTTCATGTACGTCATCTCTCCGGATTACTTGCGCGCAGCCGGAACGACCTTGATGGAGGGCCGGATGTTCAATTGGCATGACGACGGGAGCGCGCCGTCAGTTGCTATTGTGAATCGCGCATTTGCCGCGAAGATTCTCGGCTCATCAACAAACGCCGTGGGCAAATACTACAAGGTGGAGGATGGCACGCGCATCCAGGTTGTCGGCATCGTAGAAGACGGAAAGTACCTGAGCGTTACTGAAGCTCAACAGCCGGCGTTGTTTGTCCCCGTGTCGCAGCAGAAATCTCTCGGCGAGCAGTGGCTGCTGGTGCGATCGGCTCGCGATCCGCAGCAGCTTTCCGCGGCTGTGAGAGCCCGGCTGCACGAATTGGATGGGGGAATGCCGCTGGACATCCTGATGTGGAACCGGGAACTCGACTTCAGCATGTTTCCCGCGCGAATGGCCAGCCTGTCACTGGGTGTGCTCGGCGGCCTTGGCGCTATGCTGTCGATCACCGGCATCTTCGGAATGGCTGCGTACTCGGTCAGCAAGCGGCTGCGGGAGTTGGGAATTCGCATCGCGCTCGGCGCGAAGCGCAAGGAAGTGTTGCAGGCCGCACTGGGACGGCCGTTCAAATTGCTGGCGATTGGCTCGGCGGCAGGATTGATTCTCGGAGTTCTGGCTTCCAGGGTGCTGGCGTTCATTGTCTATCAGGCGACGCCGCGCGATCCGCTGGTGTTGGCCGGCGTGGTTGCGGCGATGTCCTTGCTGGGCCTGGTGGCCACCTGGATTCCCGCGCAACGGGCACTGTCGGTTGATCCAGTGATGCTGCTGCGCGATGAATGAACTGGTTCTGCCGGAAGAATGGATGCCGGGAGCGATTGGAGCGCGATCGGATTCGGAGGTCTTTGGGCCGGAAGTTCGCCAGTGAGTCACTCGCCCACTTGGGTGCCATGGGGCTGGAGGCCGCGCGCAATGAATCCGAGGCCGCCGACCAGCAGGACGAGCATCACAATGGTGCTAAACAGGCTCAACGGGCGGAAAAAGATGTGCAGGTTGGCCAGGATGCCCGCAAGGATAAATAGCGCGCCCGCGATGGTAAGAATCCAACCGATAATGCTTCGCCCGCGCCAGAAAAGCAGGCCTATTCCGAACAGCATCGGCAACAGTGTGATGCCGAAGGCGTTCTCTCCATAGAAAGTCCAGTAGGAGCCTACCACCGTAACCTGATTCACCAGCAGGTATCCGCCAATGCAGGCCATGATAAAGCCCAGCACAAAATGACCGAGGCCGCCGGGAGTCCCGCCAGCATCCCTGAACGAACGGTTTTCCATGGCCGGAAGTATAGCAGAAGCGGCATCAGGCCAGACCTCAATAAGCCCGGCGTGCGACCGCCTGCACAGGCAGATAAGGGGCGCGCACGGAACCGCGCGCCAAACAAATGCGTAATGCATTGCAGACGCGTATCCGGATGCGATGCAAATCGGAAAAACCACAGATTCCAAAGCGCTTAGGGGCGACGCAGTCGCGGGGAAAACTCTGTCAATTCTCGAAATCACAGGATTTTACATGTTCTGCCTGCGCTCCCAGGGGCCCAAAGCTCCCGGCGCATCGGTCAGGCTCGCTCCTGCGCTTATTCTCTTGCGGCAACGGATGGCGCAGTATATTCTTGTCGCAACGTTTACAGGACTCCAAACGGCGCTCGAAAGTGTGTAGGGAGGGTTATGACTGGCAAACATGGATTTCTCGACACTCTAAAGTCTGTTGCCTTCGAAGAAGAACCGGCGCAGCCGGAAAAGCACGCGCAGGCGCCCTCCGCGCCAGCGTTCTCCTCACCCCCGTTTTCCGCTCCGGTGATTGCGTCTGGGGACGCGACCGCGGCTTCGCCGACTCCTTATTCGCTCCCAATCGACGCGGGAGTGGTGCCGGATAACGACTCGGTTTACCAGACCCTGCTGTCGAAGACCGATTTCGAGGGCACGCCTGCTGCCGCAACGATCCACAAGTTTCTCGATCCACTCAAGGCCATCCCCGACACCGTTATGCCATCGAACATCAAGTTCAAGACCGCTGTGATTCAGGCCACGGCGCAGGCGGGGTTGACGGAAGACGGAATTCTGGGAGCCTTCGATACGCTGAAGACGAAACTTCAGCAGGAACACGATTCCTTCGGCCAAAAGGCTCAGCAGTTCTCCGCTCGCGAGGTTGCAGGGCGGCAGGATCAGATTCAGAAGATTACCGAACAAATCACTGAGCTTCAGCAGGAGTTGGCTCGACTGTCCAATGAATTGGTGGATGCCCAGGGAAAAGCTACCCATGCGCAAACCCAGTTTGAAGCAGCCGTGCAACGACGCAGCAGTGAACTCGAACAGCAGAAGGCGCTCTATGCCTCTTTGCTGAAAGGATAAGAGACTTTCATGGGCCTTTCACCGGTAACTCCCAACTTTACGCAGAATCTGCAGGGTTATACACCGAAGTCGTTTTGGAAGCGCCCCGAAGGCCCATTCGGCATGGTTGTGCTGGCGGCGTTGATTCTGGGCGGCGCATTCGGCTTGTACGTCATTCTGCCTTACCTGATCACGCTGCTCCAGGACACGATTCATGCGGCCGCGTTAGGCGCCGTGGTGGTGGCCATTCTTTGGCTGGTCTTCAACCCGACCTTCCGCACGGCAGTTTCGAATCTGTTTCAGAATACGGTGCGTTTTTTCGCGTCCTGGGTGGTGGAAACCGATCCGATCGGCATTCTTCGCAACAACCTCGACGACATGAAGAAGGCCAAATACAACCTGGATCAGACGTTGCAGCGATTTGCCGGCAGCGATGAGAGGCTTCAGCGAAGCATTGCCGCGAAGAGTGACGAGATCACGACTCTCGGTCACAAGGCAGCCAAAGCCGAGCAGATGGCCAACGCCGCCGCTGACCCTATGGAGAAGGAACGGCTCTCGCTCGAGCGCCAGACATTTCTGGAACAGGCCGGGATGCTGATGCAGGGCGTCAAGCAACTTCAGGCACTTGAGGATCAGACGTCGAAGATGCTCAAGACCTTCCAGCACTGGTCGCAGATCGCCGACAGCAAGATTCAGCGGACCGAGAACAAGGTCAACTTCCTGGCAGAGCAGCGCAAGATGATTCTGGACGCGAAGGCCACGCTCGGCGTGGGCCAGCAACTGCTGCGCGGCAATCCGGAGCAGTTGAAGATGGTCGATATGGCTCTCGATTATCTCGAAGACGATACGTCCCGCACCCTGGGCGAAATTCGCGAGTTCTCCCGCTATACCGACAAGCTGCTGACCGACGACCAGATCGAATCTGGCGCAGCAGCTGACGAGGCAGCAGCAAAGTTTGCCGAGTTCAACCAGAAGCTGCTGACGTCCGGCAACCAGTCTACGGGGGCTGACATGATTCACATTCCTGGAATGGAAACGCCGACGCCGCTGAAGATGCCCGCGACTCTTGCCAGCGTAGCTGCGTCCAGCACAAAGCCCGATACCGACTACGACAGCATGTTCAAGTAGAAAACAGCTTAGGAATTCATTGAGGGGAAGAAAGAAATGCCGCGTTTGAAGCCGCAAGCGAAGTTTGTCCTGATTCTGATCGTGGGTGGTGGAGCGGTCTTAGGACTGCGTTCCGCCATGCAGCATGGCCTGATTCCGACACCCGGCATCATGAAGGCGATCGTTGCTTCCCGCGTGGAACTTCCGCCCCAGCAGGAGGCACAGGTGGCCAACGTGCAGGCGCTGCCCTACCCATCTGCTGCCCCGGCCAACGTTTCTGCGACACATGTCCAGTTCGATGTCTGGGAATGGAACGCGATGTATTCGCTGATCTACGCCAATGGCGGCCCGGATACGACCAAGGGTTCCCTGATGGAGAAGAACGGGGTGAACCTGACCCTGCATCGCGAGGATTCGAACTCGCAGATGAAGGCCGACTTGCTGGCCTGCGCCAAGCAACTCCACGACGGCGAGAAAAGCTGCTCATCAGGCGCGGAGGCGATTGTGGTGATGGGCGACAGCGGCGGCCAATGGCTGGCCGATCTGAATCCACAACTGAAGAAACTAGGACCGGATTATCAGGCGGTTATCATTGGCGCGGTAGGCCGGTCGAACGGCGAGGATGCGCTGCTTGGCCCGCCCGAGTGGAAGTCGAATCCGCAGAGCATGAAGGGCAAGACGGTGGTCGGCGTCATTCGCGATGGCGACTGGAATATCGCTCTGAACTATCTGGGATCGAACGGCCTCAAGAACAATCCGGATCTCAAGACCTACGATCCGGATGCGGTGAACTGGATCTCGGCCCCGGACGAGGACTATATCAAGGCCGTAACGGATGTCTTCATCCCGAATCGCTGCGAAGACCGCAAGGTTGTGAAGGATGGCCGTCCGACAGGCGAAACCAAGAACATTTGCCCGGACGGCGTTGTTACATGGACTCCCGGAGACGAACAGGCTGTGCACGGCCGGCCCGGTACGGCAAAGATCGTCTCCTCGCACGAGTACGCTTCGCAGATGCCGGCGGTGATTCTGGGCATCAAGAAGTTTTTCAACGACAATCGTGACGAGATCTCCGGGCTGTTGGCGGCGAGCTTCCAGGCCGCGGACCAGGTGAAAGCATTCGAAGCCGTTCGCCGTAAAGCCGGCGAGATGTCGGCAACCCTTTACAAAGACCAGAACGGCGACTACTGGTATAAATACTACGGCGGTTTCCAGGATCCAAAGTCCGGCCAGCCGTTGGGAGGCTCGGCGGTCTTTGGCCTTGAGGACGATGTCAATTACTTCGGACTCGACGGCAAGCATAACAACAATATGCGCGCCACTTACGAGACCTTCGGCAAGATTGCCACCATGAACTATCCATTGCTGTTCAAGGACAATCCCATTCCGCCCTACAAGGAAGCGGTGGATACTTCGTTCATCTTCAGCGCGCAGGCGCTGCTCAACACGAGCGGAGTGCAGGGAGCAAGCGCGGAATCGGTGGATTACACCAAGGAAGCTCAGACCGGTACTGTGCTTGGCCACAAGGCCGTGTACATCAACTTTGCCTCGGGTTCCGACCAGCCTCTGCCTGATAGCCTGCCCACACTTAGTGAGCTGAAGGATTCGCTGGCCATCAACTCGCAGTTGGCGCTCCAGATTGACGGCTACACCGACAACGCCGGCAGCGACGCGGTCAACGTGCCGTTGAGCGAAAAGCGGGCCCAGGCCGTGAAGCGCTACTTCCAGCAGGTGGCTCCGCTGAGCTTCCCTGACTCGCGCTTCAAATTGGTGGCCGGCCACGGTTCGCAGAGCCCCATCGCTTCGAACGCATCGGCCGGAGGCAAGGCTTTGAACCGCCGCGTCGAGATTACTCAGATCGGTCAGTAGTTACAGCCAAATCGGGGAGGCGCAAGCCTCCCCAAACCTTTTTATCCCTGTGCAAATTATGAATCATGCTGTCGCTGTGTTTACGCCGAATGCGGTTCTGAACAAGAACGCCGTGCGCGCTTTGATTGCCGTCCAGGTAGCCATCGTTGCCCTGTTGTGGTTCTTCAGTCCTTTCGTGTTGCTACCCAAACCCGGCGAGGTTTTGAACGCCTTTGGAGACTTGTGGGAGCAGGGGCTCGGAGCGGAACTGATTACCAGTTTTCTTCTCAACGTCCAGGCCATCGCCGTGTCCACTGTCGTTTCGCTGCTGCTGGCCTATGCGACGGTGATGCCATTCTTCCGTCCCGTCGTCGCCTTGCTCAGCAAGTTGCGCTTTCTGTCGCTGGTAGGATTGACCTTCTTTTTCACGCTGATGGCCAGGAGCGGCCATGAACTGAAGCTCTCTCTGCTGGTGTTTTCAGTTTCAGTCTTCTTTGTGACTGGAATGGCCGATGTGATCAACGGCGTTCCGAAAGAAATGTTCGACCTGGCGCGCACGCTGCGCATGGGCGAATGGCGCGTGGTTTGGGAAGTGATCGTTCTTGGCCAAATCGATCAGGTCTTCGATGTTCTCCGCCAGAATGCCGCGATGGGCTGGATGATGCTGACCATGGTGGAAGGCATTGTGCGCTCCGAGGGCGGCGTTGGAACCGTCCTGCTCGACCAGAACCACCACTTTCGGCTCGCCGCGGTCTTTGCCATTCAATTGACCATCCTGTTGCTCGGCCTGTTGCAGGATTACGGCATTGGTGTGGCTAAGAGCCTGCTTTGCCCGTACGCGTCGCTGACACTGGAGAGAAGCTAATGGCAGCCCCTACGTATAGCCTCGGCAAGACTCTCCTCAAGATCGACAACGTGTCTCTCGAGTATGATGGCCGCCCCGTGTTGAGCGGCGTCACCGCGGAGGTGCGCGACATCATTGTGCCGGGCAAGGTTCAAGGGCAGGTGGTAGGGATTCTCGGCCCTTCCGGCTGCGGCAAGACTACGCTGTTTCGCATCATCGCGGGGTTGCACGCGCCCACGTCGGGCCGGGTGTCGGTTAACGGATTCGATCGCCCTGTGATCGCCGGCGAAGTTGGCGTGGTTGCCCAAAGTTATCCGCTGTTCGAACATCGCACCGTGCTCGGTAACCTCATGTTAGGGGCGAGAAAAAAGGAGAAGGACGCCAAGGTTGCCCATGACAAGGTGATGGAGTTTCTGAAAGAGTTCGGCCTGGAGGACAAGTTCAACCTCTATCCAGCCCAGTTATCAGGCGGGCAGCGGCAAAGATGCGCAATCATCCAGCAGATTCTGTGCAGCGAACACTTTCTGCTGATGGATGAGCCGTTTTCCGGTCTCGATCTGATTATGCTGGAGAAGACATGCGAGCTGATCGCCAAGGTCGCCGACATGGACGATTTGAATACCATTATCGTGGTGACCCACGACGTAACCGCGGCGTGCTCGGTAGCTGACCATCTTTGGCTCATGGGCCGTGGCCCCGGTGAGGATGGAAATGCTCTCCCCGGTTCCCGAATCGTGAAGCAGTATAATCTGATCGACAGGGATCTGTGCTGGCAGCCGAACATCATCACCACGGCCCGCTTTACCGATTTCGTGCGCGAAGTAAAAGAAGAATTCAGGAGGCTGTAAATGAGCGAAAAGAAGGAAATTGAACTTCTGGTTTGTAAATGCAAGGACTGCACGCACTGGGAGATCGGCAAGAATGTGCTGATTTGCAAGACCTGCGGCTTGACCCTGCCCGCGAAGATCACTGTCGACGACCACCATATGCTTCATTGGAAGAAGCACGAGCGCTAGCCTGAAATCCCGCCGTCTGGGCGCGGAATGGCGGCGCGGCTGAAGCCGTGCCCTTCCAAACGAACACGCAACAATCCGGGTGGTGGACACTATTAGAGTGGCGATCCGGGTTATGAGGCGAAACAGAGGAAGCTACCGATCGGCCGCAATCTGCGGCCGCCCAGAGAATCGCGGGTCCAACTGTGTTTGCGCATAACTGCGGAGACCGGTGAGTTGAAGTGTTATGTGCCAAAGAAAGGCTGGGTTGTTACGGCAATAGCGCCAGAACAGCCGGCGCGGCTCCTGAATCAGGCGGTGGAGCCATTGCAGACCCACACTCTTTACCCATTGCGGCGAATCCTTGATTCGGCCGGTATGGAAATCAAAGGCGGCGCCGACGCCGAACATCAAGGTGGAGTCGAGCAGGGGAAGAAAGTGCATCATGAATCGCTCCTGCTTCGGTGTACTGATGCCTACCCAGATCATGTCCGGTTTCATTTTTTGAATTCGGGCTGCCAGGGACTCTTCCTCTTGTCGCGTCAATTCGCGAAACGGCGGCGTATAAGTGCCCAGAATGCGCACCCAAGGGAAGCGTTGCATCAGTCTTTCGCGTAATTCTTCAGCGACGCCGTCATTGCCGCCGTAAAGAAAGTGCGTGCATTCGGCGAAATCCTTGCGGCGGAAGACCTCGAGCATCAGATCGGGGCCGGCCACTCGCTGCATCTTCTGGAAACCTTGCCAGTGGCCTACCCACACCGTTGGTGTCCCGTCGGGTACCATCAACGCAGCGCGGGCGAATACCTGCGCCAGGTGCGAGTCGCGTTGCGCTTCCATGATGCCATGCACCCCTATAAAGCAGACGTAACCTTTGCGGTGGCTTTCCAGCTCTTCTTTGACGCGCGCGACCGCGCATTCCATGTCGAGGGGATCGATGCTGATTCCGAGAACCTTTGCGGTATCGCGCCTTGATTCGATGCTCATAGGAGGTGCTGCCTTTCTCCTCTGGATGGAAACGAGGGCTGAATGGAGCCTGCATTCGCTCTTGGCGAAGGCGATAGTGAGTGGTAGAGCCGCATATACGCTTCCGCGACGATTGGCGGCGAGAACTGGGGCAGAAGAGCCGGCTCCGGAACTGCCTGGCGGAGCGAAATGCAGACCGCATCCGCGAAGGCCTGCACTTCATTCGGACCGAGAGGGACAAAGTGGCAATCTCGGCAGCCGAGCTCGCGAAAGGCGGGAATATCGGAACAGACGACGCGACAACCGGCGAGCATCGCCTCCGCGACGGGCAAACCGAAGCCCTCGAGGACAGAAGGCGCGAGCACGACGCTGCAGTTGCGGTAGCACCACTGCAACTGTGAGTCGGCAATCCCGTTTAACAGGACCACGCTATGCGCAAGGCCTGAGGATGCGATGAAGTCCTGGATGACAGATGACTCCGGGCCCGGAATTCCCACGATGAATAGTTGCGTCTGTGCGGGAATCCGTCCGCCCCGCAAGAGACGCTCAAATACTCGCAGTACGAGCAGGACGTTCTTGTTGCGGCGGTGCTGCGCAACACAGAGCAGAAACGGCAGGCCGCGCCACTCTGGCAGCGAAGCTTCCGTTTCCGGCGGTGTGTGCGGCGCAACCGAGTTATAGACGACGGTTGCTTTCCGCGCCAATCGCGGAGACAGTCTCTTAAGCCGCGAGAGAGTGGTTCGGGATACACATGCTATTCCATCGACTCCCCGCAAGCACTGTTGAAGCACAGCGCGGTTGAAAAGCACTTTTGGAAATCCGAAATTCTCGGGTATGTCGTATGGATAGAGGTCATGCAGCGAGACCACTATTGGGCATTGAAATGCACCGGCCCGCACCGGCACGGGATACGCGAGGTGGACGACATCGGCGTCAAGTTGAGCAGCGAGCTTTGGCAATTGCGAATAAAACCACAAGTTACGGCTAAGCGCGTTATTGCCTATTTGTGCTGTGTGGAGGTGAAGCCGCGTATCGCAACGGTGAATGGTGTCTTGCACAAGGCGCTCCTGCCAGGGCGCGGACACCAGGTGCACATGGGTGATCTCGGGCCGTGTGAGCAGGCAGAGGGCCAGGTTGATGGCATGCCTGGATACGCCCGAGAGTTGGCCAGAACTCGATGCAAGGGCGATAACTGCCTTCATGCGAGCACCCCCCAACTGCCGCGCACTCGATCGATGAAGCGCGTAATCATGGCGTCACCTCGACAGGCTTCTCCATAGCCGAGAGCATCAAGCTGAGAAGCGCGATTGACCAGAGCGGAAAGGACAGGTCGAAGCGTTCCGTGTCGCCAAGGCCACGGATGACGATGAAGAGGATGAGACTTAGGAAGAGGGTTTTATACTCTCGCCGAGCTGCGCGGCGGACGTGCCGATAGAAGCTTCCGTATATGCCGATCAGCAGAACAATGCCAACGACTCCGTAGGCATAGAACTGCTGAAGCAATTCATTGTGAGCGTGCCAAGCCTCAAAGTCTTCGAACGGTGGAATGACATTGCGGAAGGAGTGGAAACCGTGCCCAAACCACGGTCGCTCGAGCGATCGTTCGAGCACGACTCCCCAGATCCCGACACGTCCTGTTAGGGTTTCGGCCTGATTTCCTGCGTTGACGTAGACTTCGTAGTAGGCCGCAATCAAAGGCCAGAACACGGCTACAACCGCGACCGTCGCTCCGGCGAGCAGCATCTTGCTGCGGCGGCGGATTGTGGTGTCAAGGCAGATAAGAAGCAACTCGCTCAATACGAGGGCGACGATGGTTGTCTTGCTTAGACTGCGCAGCAGCGAGACAGCGAGGAAAGCCGCGGGCAATCGCAAGGATTTTGTGCGGCGGTCCAGAACCTGCGCGAGGAAGATACCGAACGCGCATGTGAAGGCGATTGCGTTGGGGCTGAAGAACTCATCGTTGCCGGGGCGAAGGTCCTGCATGGTTGGAGAAAGCCACATCACGGACGCAATGATGCAGGCGCCCGCGACATATCCTTTCATTAGACTTGAGGCAACATCCTCGATTGGGCCCGTACGAAGTAGCAAAAGCACCAAGGCGACATCGGCCGCCATGCCACACCAATAGGCCGCGGCTATGGAGGTCGAGACAGTCTCGCTCCAGAAGAGACTGCAAAGAGAAAAACCGAGGAAGGCGATGACCCAACGGAAGCAAGATATCTGTAACAAGGCGAGCCTGTTTGAAGGAACAGACCCGAATGCGTAGAACGCGACGAAAACGAGCAGGAGCATGTTCAAGACGAAGCTGACGACGGCTCCCAGTTGCGGGGCGGACTGGAAGAATAGGTAGGTGAGGCAGAGCCGAGCTGCGAAGTACGCACCAGCGGTCGCGGGAAGAGAGGGTAAGGGCAGGTGTGCCGTGCTGCTCATCTCGAAGGTCTTGCAGTTGGCAATCATGCATCCTCGCAGACTGGGTAAACACCCTTTGCTTGTCGAGGAAGATTGCTCAGGCCACACAGAACGCGCACCAGAGGGTAGTACATCGCCAGCGTGATCAACCCAAAGAACAGCCTTGCTGTGGCGATTCCCTGGATGCCGAAGCGCGGCGCAAGGTAGATCATGGTCAGCAGCATGGCGGAGCCGCCTGCGAGGTTAAACGAAGTGACAATACGCACTCGCCCCAATGCCAGCAGCGCATACGTGGCTGTTACGTTCAGCCCCATAAGGGCGGAGCTCCAAACGATGGTGGCAAACACCGGGGACGCGGCTCGCGCGATTGCCGCTCCTGTCCATGCATTTAAAAAGCGGCCGCCAAACAACAGCAGAACGCCGGTGATCAATGCGACGAATATCACGTTGCACGAAAACGCGATGAGCACTGGCCGCTTGAGGGAAGCCGCATTCAGAGACGCATTGCGCCTGGAGAGATAAGGAAACAGGAAGTGCAGCCCCGCTGCCGCGAAGCCATAGATCGGCTGCGCCATCTGGGCGGAGAGAGCATAGGAGGTGACAGCCGCTGCTCCCAGTGAGACACCGAGCACCAGCCGATCCACCTGGCTGAAGACCACACCGGATACTGCCTGAACCCAACTAAAGACTCCAAAGCTAATCAGGGCGCGCATGGCGTTTCGATCGAAGGCGGGCATCAACGAATCTGTCGAAAGCATCCGCTTCAGGCGCGCAAGTTGCAGCCATAGCCCAGCAGACATCAACAGGCCGGTAGCCGCCATGATTGCGACAACACTGTGGCTCAAGAAGGCCAGTCCGACAGCGACTACAAGCGCGAGAATCCGGGCGAGGATGCTGATGCGGACCGCGGCCCCGTAGCGCTCAAATGCGCGCTGCGTGCTGATGCACACGCTTTCAACCGCGCGCACTGCCATCATCGCGCTCGCAATTCGAAGCGACCACAGACAAGAGTGCTGCAATCCAGCGTCAGCCTCAGCCAGATGCGCAGCCGCAAGCGGAGAGAGCATCCAGCCCATCCCCGCCACAGCCAAACCCAGCACCAGGTTGATGCCCATCATGCTGCGCACTGCACGTAATGCAGTCTGTTCTTCGCCCGCGCCTCTCCGGCTCGCGACATGCTGAATATTCGCATCGCCAAAGCCGGATGCAATGATGCCTCCCATGCTCACCGCCGCGGTTGCCACCGTCCAAACGCCATACCGCGCAACTCCGAGGTTGTGCAGTAACGCCGGTGCGGCCACCAACATGCCGATCGGATAAGCTCCGTAGTCGAGGATGCTGTATGCCGCATTGGAAAGATGCGTCTTCATTGCGCGCTCCTCGCCCGCGAAAGCCAGGCTGGCAGCAACTGGCGCAGACTGTGGCCGATCTCATGCCCGAGCACTTTGCGAGGGTCTTTCGCGTCAATCCGCAGCCATTGCCGTTGAATAAGAAGCAGGAACGAAGCTACAACAACTGCGGACACGGTGAGCAAAAGCGCTAGAAGCAGCCTGGGTGGAAGCGACTTTTTCTCTGGAATGCCAGGTGCGTCAATCACGCTTACGACGGGAACATCCTTCGCTTCCTGGATGCGCGCTATTTCGTATTGCTGCGTCAGCAACTCGTATACGCTTTCCTGTACCTGCACTGCGCGATAAAGGTTGGCATATGGGACTGCCAGGCGCGGCAGTTGACGCAGGGGAGGATACAGATCGTCGCCGGAATTGCTTGAATTATCGTCGTTGATTGTTCTGCTGACGCTCGCAGGCAAAGCTTTCGAAGATCCGCTTATCTTCGCGATTTGTGCTTGCAGCACGTCGATGCGCGCTTGCGCCGAGCGCACGCGAATGTTGCTATCGCCATAAGTCTGCCGCATGGAGTTCAGGCCGGACTGCTCGATAATCAATTGAGATTCCAACTGCGAAGACGCATCCACCATCGCGCGCGTCTGCTCTTTGATGTCGATGGTTGCGTGAGTGCTGGAAAAGTCGCTCAAACGCTGCTGGGCATTTTCAAGATCTTCCTGAACACCGCGCAAGCGCTTTTCGATGAACAAACGCTCCTGGTGAGCGGACGACGTGTTGGTGCGATTCACTAACTGGTTGAGCTCATCCAGATAGCCCTGTGCGATATCGCGCGCGCGCACCGGGTCAACGTCGGTAACAGTGAGTGTAATTACCCCACTCTTCTTGTCATCCACAATCTTTGTTCGGTGAGCAAGACTCTTCGCTGTGTCGATGCGATAGCGCGTGTGATAGACGTGTTGCAAATCGAATCGATCGATCAGACGTCCACTTACCGAGCCGCTACGCAGCAGATCGATGAACAGCGCCGTGTTGCCGCCGCCGCCGAGGAAGCTTCCTGCAAGGGTGCTAAGACCACTCAGGCTGCCTCCAGCGGAACGGCCCGCCAGTGCCGCCAGGATTGCGGTGCCACCCATGGAGTTACCGGGTGGCATAATTCGAGCGCTAGACTCATATTGTTTTGGCATCTGGAATGCAAACACGAGCGCCAAAGCAAGCGAGATCGCTGCCGTGCGAGCCAGTAGGCGCCACTTACTCCAGAGCAGTGAGGCATTTTCGACCCAGTTGGGATTCGGCCGACAATCATTGGCGGCAACGTTCGCCGGCGAGTGCATTCCCTCTCCGAATGGAGTCGATGCGAACGCATGTTCTGCCTCGTGCGGACATTTTGCTCGAAAACCGTTGTGCTGGTTCATAGCACACCTGCCACTGCCGCGGTAATTGCGATTGACGATGTGATCTGGGCTACTGTCAGTAGGTTGCGCCAGAAGACCGAAGCGCCTATTATCTTTTCGGGCACCACGACCACATCGCCCGGCTCGAGCCGGGTTGCTAGCACATCGTGCTCCAGCCAAGGGCCGGAGCCACGCCCCACGACTGAGCCATTTGCGCGAATGATGAAGATGTTCCTCGTGTTAGCGATCTCCGTTGCGCCGCCGGCACTGCGCAGATACCAACCCGCGGTCTTGCCAGGTGTGAAAGTGATCGCGGTGCTGTTATAGACCTGCCCATCGACCAGCACAAACCCCGGCCGCTTAGGAATGCGAAGCACATCGCCTGCACGCACTTCGATATCGGCTGGCGTGTTCTCCCAACTCGCAATATCGCTGCTGATGTGAATTACGAGCCGCCCGTTTGCAGGCTCGCTCTTTAGCCTAGCCAGCACTTGGTCCTGCTGTTGAGCGATCAATTGCAGCGTCGCGGATTGATCGCCGGAGCCAAGGCGGGGGCTCATGCGCGCAGCGGTTGAACTCGTTTCAATCTGTCGAATCAGCTCTTCACGGCTCTTCTCCTCCAACCGGCGCGCTTCATCCCGTAGCAGCACCGCTCCCGCCGGATAACTCATTTCTCTTAATCCACCGGCGCGACGCAGGATGGAACTTATGCGCTCGCCTGGCTGAATGCCATAGTTGCCCGGATGGGCAACCTCTCCCTCGACGGTAATCGACGCGCCAATGTCGTTCCACCCGGTTATCTGGTGCACGGTCAAGACATCGCCAGGCTTGAGTGGGACATCCCCTTGACTCCCCTGAAGATTGACAGCATCGCCGATACGAACCGACTTTCGCTCGCTGACGACTTCCGATGCGCCGACGATCTGGTAACTGGTGAGATCCGCGTTGTCCAATAGAGCGTCGCGCTTGAAGCCGCCGGCCATGCGCACAAGTTGCGCTGCCGTCATGCCGGCTGAGAGCGGATAGGTTCCTGGCCGCATCACCTCGCCCGCAACAGTCGCTTTCGGTGCGTCAGCTTCGTAACGGCCATTGATGCGGATCGTATCGAACGGTTGAAGATCAATGTTGTTGTTGCCGATCAGCGCATCGGGCAAGTTGAACTCGATCATCTCCGGGTGCAGGTCTGGTGGCGTCAAGCGCACGATCTCGCCCGTGTCGGCAGGTTCCGGAAGTATGTCCTGATAGCTGTGCAGCACATCGCTCAAATGCATCCCGTCGCGATACGCTACGCTCCCAGGCCGCACCACATGACCCTGCAAATAAATGACACGGTGACTGAAAGGCAGAATAGGCGACACACGCACACGGTCGCCGTCATAGACGGGGAAAGCAGCGATTGCAGCACGATCGTCATCGGTGCTGCTCGATGCAGGCACGTCAACTCTGACAGTTTCCCGCTCCTTGTTTGGATCGATGCGCTCGACCTCAATATGGCCCAATTCAGCGGCCACGGTCGTGCCGCCAGCGTCGTCAAGGACGGCGGCCAATGTAGCCTTATCTTTCAGTTCATAGATGGCCGGCCGTTTGACTGCGCCGTAGACAGCGACCTGCGGCCCGGCTGGAGGCACCAGCACAGTGTCGCCCGCCTGTAGACGATCCTCACTCTGGACGCCGTGAAGCAAGAAGTCATATAGGTCTATCTCGCCGATCAACTGTTTGCCGCGATAGTGCCGCAACATGCGCAGCGATCCGATGCTTGTGGGTCCGCCCGCTGCGTAGAGAGCATTCAGTGACGATGAGAGCGAGTTGATGTCGTAAGCGCCCGGCCTCTGCACATCGCCCACGACATAGATACGAATGCTGCGCAAGTGAGCAACCGTCACCGCTACTTGCACGTTGCGATACTGCTGTTTCATCGCATCGGCAACAACACTCTGTACTCGCTCCAACGTTAATCCAGCCACTTGCGCAGCGCCGGACTCCGGAAGCGCGAGACGGCCCTCGCGATCAATCACTCGCGTAAAACTCTGCGATGTGCCGCCCCACAGGTCGATAGCCAGGTTATCGCCTGGACCGACGACGTAGTCAGGCCCTGCGGGAACATCGAGTGGCGTCTCACGCATGTCAGGAGCCATTCCGTTCGTCATAAACGCACTGCGGTGAACAAAGACATCGGAACCGAAACGTTTCAGCTCCCCGCGATCTTCCGGTATCTGCGTATATAGGTCGTGCAGCGAGCGCAGGTTGTAAGGAGTGGGCAGGTGCAATGCCCGCGGCTCGTTTGTAATGTTGCCCGATGTGTCGCGGGAAAGATCGCTCGCGGTTGCACGCAATCTGTTGGAGCGCGTCGATCCGAATCCGCTGGTCCCGCTTGTGGTGCCATAATTCCGCCCGGATGCGCCATAGAGAAGAGCGTCGAGAGGCAGGTTCGCCTGTAGTGCATTTGAGCTGCCCATTTGCGGCATTGCAAGCGCAGAGAGGCTATCGTCCTCGTCACCGTTGGCGGAAGGACCTTGCAAGCTGGCGTCCGTCACATAGCCCCGCACACGCAGAAAGGTTGTGATGTTTGCGCGAAGCTGCGGGCTTGAAGCAATCTTGCTGTACAGCATCTCGTCCGTGATTGAGTCCGCCTGGATCGGAGTACCCTGCTGCTGTGCCAGATCGGACATCAGCATCTTCAGTTCCACGAGCGCATCCGGCTGCGCTTGTAGAATGGCGAAGATCTGGTCAGTGGAGAGAGCCGCAGACGTACCCACGCTCTGAACGATCCCGCTCCCTGCGCCTGTTCCGCTTCCCGCGGAAGGGTCGATTGCAGTGTTCAGGCCTGGTTTCGCAGGTGCTGCGGTTTCGGAATTCCCGGGCTGGCCATCGCTCGCCAAAGAGGTCGCAAGCCCCGATGGGGCAGATAATTGGTCAGGGGCTGAAGCGGAGTTCAGCTGCGATTGCGCAGGCAAATGACCGGATAGCACACACGCGCTCAAGACAAATTGCAAACCAAGACGTCGCAGCCATTGAAGTGACGAACTGGACGTGGCGATCATTGGGAGAGCCCGTTCCTATACTGCCGCCAGAGGAAAGATTCGCGGAGAAAGCGAATGCCTTCCAGAGTGGAAAAGCGCAGCCTGAATAGGATGTAAAAAAACTGCCTGCGATGACGCCTGAGTCGGGCGCGCAGCGATTCGCCTCTCACGGCGCAACTTATTGATGACGGCAGACGGCGAGGCACTAGAGCTTTCCAAAGGGATCTCTTGGCGGGAAGGCCGTTACACTCCAGTTCCTTTTCCAGAAGCAAATACAATTTACTACCGGGAAACGTTGCCAGTACCGATCGGCGCCCATACATCTCCACCCAGAGGTTTGCCGTGGCTGGGAGTTGATCGACAGTAAAGCAAGTTAAGGCTTCAGGCGCGAATCGACCCATTACGCGAGTTATAAGACGAGTGACGAGTCCGAGGCGTATACATGCCGTCTGGTCGCCCGATGCCTGCTGTTGCAACTTACTCCAGAAAGCATCGTCTTCGCTGCGTGAAATCACGTGGCGCCGAAATTCAATCACGTGTGCAGCGCGCGAGAATTGACTGCACACATGCTTGTAGAGGTGGAGTCCCTGCCCCAAAAAGAGGTCGATCGGCGGAAGCACAGGCATTGAGACGCCGCGAAAGAATAGGTCCTCGGTGCGCGAGAGAATCGACGGCCGCCCTGGGCAAACAGCTTCAATGTGCAGTTCCGCGGAACGGCCCATGCCGGGTTTGTAAAGGTCTCTTAGAGAAGATGTTCGCGCTTCGTCTGCCGTGAAGTCCAGGTGTCTACCATCGGAGACATGAAGCCGGTAACCAATGTCTTCAAGAATGCGCCGTGCCTCCGCGGCGCATTCTTCCGCCACAAGGAAGTCCAGATCGAGCTGCGACCGAAATTCGAGCTTTGGTACTGAAGTAGGCCACAGCGAGAAGCCTTTCAACACTGCGTACGAGATTTCCGCCTCTTTAAAGCGGTGCTGGATTGCGACCGACTCAACGAACATCTCATCCATCCGTTCGATGTTGTCCGCAAGGTTCTGTTGCAGCCGCGCAACCACGGGCGCTGGAAGCATCTCCAATAGATCCAGCTCTCGCAGTCGATCGAAAAAATAGAGTGCCAGACCGCTGGTGTCCAACCAATGCAATAAGGCCTGCCACTCCTTTTTGGAAAGATGCATCAGACGCGTGTACTCCATCCACAGGGGATCGCAAAAGAGAAAGAGGACCGCCTCACGCAATTGAAACTCGCGGCTTAGCGCGTGGCTCGTCGGATTGAAGCGAGAGGAATGCATAGAGTTAGTGGGTGTACATCTCCGGTTCGCCCAGGCTTCCGGCCTGGGGTAAGTGGCGCAAGTAAACTACAATCGACCAGATCTCATCGTCGCTTAGAATGTTCTTCGAGCCTGGCATCCCGGACGGCCAGACGCCGTAGTCGATAATCCACTTCAGTTGCCCGTCGGTGTAGGACTGCACGTCCGCGCCGGCCAGCGACGGCACAGGCGGTGACATGCGATCGGCAAACGGCACGCCAGTGTTCTGGCCATCCAGCCCGTGGCATGCGACACAGTAGTGCGAGAACGTCTCTTTGCCATCGGCGGCCACCGCGGCGTCGTCCTTGAGCGGATTCTTCTGCGACTTGTTATGCACGAAGATCTTGTGCTTGGCCCAGTTCATCAATACCGTTTCTCCTCTGCTCGGCGGATCGGCCTTGCAGCCAACGAGCGCGACAAGCAATAACGCTCCGACAATGAAAAACGAGGTCCGCGGCATGGCACTTACTCCAGAATGTGAAGTGTGAGCGTCATGCCCCCGTGGCCCGCGCCACAGAAGACTGAACAGTGACCGACAAACGTGCCCGCCTTTTCCGGCGTGAAAGCAAGCTCAGTTGTTTGGCCTTTGCCAACCTTTGTCTCAATACCGATTTCCTTGAAGCGGATTCCGTGCGCCACGTCAGCGCTCTTAAGAACAAGCACGACGGGCTCGCCTCTTTTCAAAGTGATCTCCGCCGGATTGAAGGCGAATCGTTTTGCGGTTACTTCGATGCGACGCGGAACGGGCTGTGAAGGAGCGGCTCGCACAACAACTGGCGCTGCCAGCAGCATTGCCGTCAATATTGCGAAGGAAGCGAACTTAAGCTTCATGAGAAGATCCTCCACGGAAAGTTTCCGCGGCGCGCGGCGGCGCCTCGTGCATTTCCTGGCTGTTGCGGTATGTTATTGAATTCGATTTGCATTGAATCCACCGGCGCTAACAAACTTCTTAACCCAAAGTTGTTCTGACTTTAGCGAGGTCTCCAGGAATGGTTGTCATGTCGCTGCAACCCGATTGTCACCGGATTGTTGCAGCTCGCGTTTGCCGTCGAACTATGAACTTAACGGCGAGGCCAGGTGAATCTTCTATTGTCGGGTGTTATTGAACAGGGTATCTGGCTTACAGTGCAAAGTGACAATCAATTGACAACGAACAGACGATCGAGGGACATGTGACCCGGCGAAATCCGCTACGTTAGCTCGTATGTTGCATCCGGTTGTCAGTCTCAAATATCGCAATGCTTCACGCGCAATCTGCTGTTGTGGGTTCGCGCTCGCCGTCCTTGCGGCGATGCCTGCGGGCTCTGCGCAGGACACACCCCTGATCTCCGGAGGAGTGGGCTTCTTCACCAGCACGAACGCCGGCAAGACCACCTATATTCCCATCGTCGAGCCGTTGCTTGCCGCTCCACTCGGCCAGCACGTGCTTGTTGAGTCGCGGGCCGCGTTATTGGAGAGCTTCTCGCCGCACAGCGCCAACCAGCCTGGCTACAGTCACTCGCATTTTGCCGGCCTTACTTATCTGCAGGGTGATTACATTGCTTCGCGCCACTTCACAGTCGTAGGCGGCGAGTATCTCATCCCGTTTAATACGTACAATGAGCGTCTCTCGCCGATCTGGATCGGCAATTTTCAGGATGGCCCGCTGATTGCACCCTTAGGTCTCTTTTCCGTAGGGTCTGGCCTCGGCGGAATGCTGCGAGGCAACGCCATAGCGCGGAGGAACTATTCAATCGATTACTCCTATTTCTATTCCGCCAGAAGCGGCAACGAGCAGTTCAGCGCCAAGCGCGGCAACGGTGGCCGTTCCAGCCTCTACCTGCCGGAAAAGCGCCTTGAATTGGGCCTTTCGTACGATCGTGTCCTGCAAGGGACGCATGAGAACTTCTACGGCGCCCATGCATGGTGGGAGCCCGCTGACACTTCGTTCCGCCTGCGGTCCGAATTCGCACGCGGTCATCACGCCCAGGGCTACTGGGTCGAGGCTGACTATCGGATGCAAGCCTTTGGCGGTGCTGACAGCGCAATTGGCCGTCTCGAACCTGTTTTCCGCATTCAGCAGACGTTTCGCCGCGACACAATCGTCAGCGATGGGCTCCCGCCTGTGAATACGCAGCGAGCTGACTTTGGTCTCGATTACAACCTGCCCCACAACACAAGGATTCTTACCAGTTATGCGCGCCAGTTTTCCTCGACCGGCGATCACAATGTCTGGGAAACTGGAATCGTTTATCGATTCCTCTTTCCCGCATGGAAAGGGAAACAGCAATGATCGCGAAGCATTGTGTATTTGTTGTTCTTGTCCTGGCTTCTGTCTCTGTATTCGCAGTTGCCGCACAGCAGAGCAGTGCGCCTCAAGCGAAGCCATTCAAAGACCCAACCCGAAATCAGAGCGGTGACCCGAAAGATGACGGAGAACGCGTTTTTAAGCAGAACTGCTCTCGCTGTCACGCAGCGCCGGAGGGGTTTTCTCCCAGCATATCCGGCACCATCGTGCGCCACATGCGCGTTCGCGCCTCACTTAGCCGGCACGATGAAGAAGCGCTGCTTCACTTTTTCAATCCTTAGCGTGGCAGTACTCGGTAGAGATGAGCCAATGGCTCATGCGAGTCGAAGGGACTGCACATTCAATAGACGGGGTGAGAATCAGGCTCGTAAGGCTGGCCGAACTTGTTCAAGTGCGGCTGCTGTTCCGGCCGGCCGGAGTTGAATTCCCCAAGATTTGCAGCCTCTCCAGCAATGTGGACCCGGCGCGTGAGCCGATCCATCGAACTCTGCCTCTTGCCCTCGATCCACACATGTAAGTCGTAATCGCCGTCAGGAACGTCTTTCATTTGAAACACACCCTGCGAATCAGCGAGGGCGTAATAGGGTGTCGCGAGCGCGATGACTACCGCGCTCATCTCGGAGTGGATATTGCAAAAAATAAAGGAGACCCCCTCTCGCGAGAACATCACACTGCGCGTCGAACCGGCCTCGTACAGTCCTAGATCGAAGCGACGTCCATCGAAGAGCGAAAAGACATTGTGAAAGAATGGATCGGCATTTGGAAATGCAACGCTGCTCCCGACAGGCACAACCAGTAAATGCGGGGTGAACATCTTATTCTTCTGGAGCAGCGTAAAGTTGCCCGGAGTTACGGCTGAAGGGACAGCAGGCCGCACCGGGTTCAACCACATTACCGCGGGAAGCGCCTTTTGCACTTTGTGCGAAGTGTCGGGTTGAGCCGGCGCCAATCTGGCAATCACCTCGGCCTGTTGCCCAGGCGCAGGAATCTTCTGTGCGCTCAACGGAACTATGCAAAAAGCCATGAGCAGCAGCCAATGCGACCTTCTTTCACCTCGGCTTAGCATCAGAACCTGTACCCCGCGCCAATTCCGATTACATCGCTGAGATTCGTTGAGCCGTAGCTGTAGTTAGTCCACAGCCGCTTGTATTCCAGGGAAAACAGCAGATAGGCGCTCGGACTGAAGATCACATTCGAGAAAAAGGAACGATTTCGAGCCAGCCCCGGATAGGAGGTTGAGTTGGAGGAGGAAATAGCTTCTTGAATCTCTTTGGCGAATGGGTTATCGGCGCCGTAGCCCGCGTTCAACTCGACTCGCTGGTTCGCTCTGGCCTTTAGCTGAGCCCATCCGCCGACATCGTCCAGCGCATGCACAACCTCATTCGAGGCTTGGTAGTAACTGTAGTAGTTCACATATCCACCGCCGCCAAGTCCTGCCAAAGCCTGTCCGCGATAAGCATTGGCGGTAAATTCCAAATACCTGGTCATCGGCAACCGCAGGTCGATCGTGCCTGCCCAGGCGTCAAACCGATCGCCGTTCGCCGCGCGGTGCGGGCTGAAGTATCCGCCTACGCCGATCTCCGGCCCGATCCCGTTCTCGCCATGGAGGAATGCGATCCGCGCCTCCGTTCCAGGCCAACGGCTGCGCTCAGTTTGCGTGACAGTCGAGGGGAGTGAACCTGACCCCGGCGGCTGCGGGTCAGACGTGTCTATCAGAGCAGCCATGACTTTGAAGCGGGATGAGTCAGAAACCGCAAGCCGATGGGACGCGCCAAACTGCGGACTCCAACTCCAGAGATTGCCTGCCCATGCCAACTCCGGCTGCGCGATGGCGACCAGTGACGAGGGTTCGTTCGGTTCAAGGATGCTGCGATCCAATTCAACGAATGCCTCAGTATTCTTCCAAACCAGTCCCGCGTGAGCAGTTCGTAGCCGCAAAACCCCGCTAGCAGAGTAGTTTGGTTGTGTGCCGTTCGCAAAGAAGTCCACACGAAGATCTGCGTGGCTGGTCGCGCCGAACAAGTGCGGGCCGCGCGCATCCAACCCCAGCACGGTCTGTCGAAGCGATAGTCCGGTGCTGCCGGAACCTGCGAGCGCATAAGCAGGAGAGGCTGAGATGTCCACCTGCCTGGTGTTCACGAAGCCGTTGAAGAGAAGGAGTCCACTCACCTTCAGCGGATACTTAGAATCAGTCTCCACTTTGGTCACATCATGTGTAGCGATCTGCGATTCCTCGATTGCCTGCCGTTCCCGAATTTCATCGAGCGTTGCAGAAGTTCCGGATGCCGCTTCGGCGCTCTCGACGCCCGCGCCAGCCGCTTGTTTAGAAGGCAGGGAAGCCGCTTTCTCCGCCGCCATCTGCTGCTGTAGCTCCGCCAGTTGCCGCTGCAAGTCCACCAGTTGCTTCTGATAGGCGTCCATCTGTGCTTGTGCCTGGGCCATGGCCGCAGTCAGATGTTCGACCCGCTGTTCTGTCGTCTCCGGCGGTGAGGCCTGCCCCGGCTCGCCTTGGGCGCGCGCGTGCGGAAGCGGATAACAGAGAAGCAGTAGAATCACAGCCCGCACAAGGTGTGCTCGCCGAAAAAACTTCCCGGCAACACACACTTGTTCACCGTATTGTGAATTCACTCTCATGGTGTCAGCACCGTGCTTCGTGAAGGGTTAGCATTCCTGGTTGATTCCGATATGTGGCGCGCTACAGTCAGGCGAAAGATCGTTTCGCCCGCGCGGCTACTCACAAGCCTCACGTCGCCGTCATGCTCGCGCGCTACGCTCCAGGCCAAAGTAAGACCCAATCCGGTGCCTTTCTGCTTTCCCTGGCTCACAAACGGGTCAAACAGGCTCTCTCGAATCCCTTCGGCAACCCCCGGGCCGCTGTCAACGATGGTCACGCTGACAGTCTTGCTATCAGAGCTGAGTGAGACTCTCACATCGCGCAGCCCCGCGTTCTCTCTCGCCGATTGGCAGGCGTTAAGCAGCAGGTTGTAGATGGCGCGCTCCACTTGCTTCGTGTCCACCGCAGCCGTTGTGTCGGCGTCGATCTCTTGCAGCAGCAGTGTAACTCGCTCTGCGTCCGGATGCGTCTTCACCAGCGTAATCGAACGATCAACCAGCATGGCCATGGATGTCGGAACACGCTTGAGAGCCGCTCCTGTACGGCTGAATATCAGCAACGAGTCCAGCATGTCGGTGGTGCCATTCACCGCAAGCCGGATCTCCTCATACAGCTCGGCACGTTCGCTTGAGGGAAGCGTTGGCGATGCCAGGAACTCCGCATTGGCATATACGGCAGCGAGGTAATGGCGCAGATCATGGGAAACCGAGCTCGCCATGCGCCCTATGGTCGCCAGCCGTTCCGACTCCAGCAGTGCGCGGTTCGTTTTCTCAATCTCGTCGCGCATCTGCGCGAATACTCCGCTCAGGTATCGCACCTCCTGGGTGCCACCATCGGGAAGCAAGTGTTGCTGGTCGCCCTCGCCAAAAGCCCGAACGCCAGCCGCCAGCAATTCCAGCGGCCGTGTCACCATCCGCGCAAGCAAGAGCATCAGGGCGGAGCCCGCAGCCATCGCCAGCAGGCCTACCCAAAAAACCAACCAATTGATCTCCTTCTCTGCGCGATCGGCCGCATCGAACGACTTCATGACTACGAGCCGCAGGGGAGTGGCAGCTCCGACGGTCAGATCCTTGCTTGCCGTCAGATATCGCTCATGGTCGACAACCGTAATTGCAGACTGGGCGTTCTGTTGGAGCGAGTGGGCCATCTGGCGAAGAGCGCCCTGCTTCTCTGTTGGCAGGGTGCTAACCGTAACTGCATCGCCGGCGAGAAACGCCGCTTCAGCGCCCGCGCCCCGCCCCACTTCTTGAAGGAAGCCGCTGTCAATTGCATACCCGCTGATCACATACCCCAGCAGCGTACCATTCGCTCTGTCGCCAAAATAGAGCGGCTGCACGGAGTACTCAAAGAGCTGGCCGCCGCTCATAAGGTAGTGCTTGGATGGCTCTGCGATCACAGTCTGGAGGTCGCGCCGCAGGATGTCGGCATTCGATGCGTCCCTCGCGTATGCAGCCTGTACCCGGAGGTCTCCATCCGCTAGAGCGAATAAGTCGTTACCGCTTGTCTTCCAAAAGTCCACAGCATCGTCCGCGATGGTCCTGGGGTCGCTCGTGGTCATCAGAGCCTTCAAGCTGGGTAAATCAGCCATGAGCGCGTTCTCGCGCTCCAGCACGGCCAAGCGCCCTGCCTCCAGATCCTGGAAGGTTTCCACCGAGTGCCCCAGGTCCATCTCAAGGGTCGATTGCACTTGCTGATGCAACCGGCTGCGAATGATGTAGAGGCTGGAAGCGGTCGTAGCCGCGATGATAAGTACCAGAGATGTCAGCAACAGCACACGTGTTCGGATTCCCGGCTGGCGCCTGTCGGTGGACACAGAATCCTTTCGATTACGGGACAAATCGGTATCCTGCGCCATAGACTGTCTGAAGATGATGCGGGTCTCCGGAGTCCGGCTCCAACTTCTGCCGGAGTTTCAGTATCTGGTTATCGACCGTTCGCGTTGTTGGATACGAGTTATAGCCCCACACCTCGTTCAGGAGTTCCTCGCGGCTGAGGACGCGCTCTGCGTTCTCGACAAAATACTTTAGTAGCTTGAACTCGTGTGCAGTAAGGGTGATCGGCTTTTCGGCACGCCGCGCACTCATTTTGGCAAAATCGATCTCGCACTCGCCAAACTTGTATGAGGCAGTCGTGGCTACTTGCATCCGAGGCCTGCGCAAGGCCGCCTGAACCCGTGCCATCAATTCGCGCGGACTGAATGGCTTGGTCATGTAGTCGTCGGCGCCCAGTTCCAGCAGCAGCACCTTGTCGACTACTTCGCTGATCGCGCTCAGCACGATGACCGGAATGCCCGGCTGTTCGGCTTTCATGATCTTACAAAGGTCGCGCCCATAGATGGTGGGCAACACCAGATCCAGTATCACCGCGGACGGCTTGCCAGAGCGGAATGCGTCCAGACCCTCCCCGCCATCGCCGCACACGGTCACACCATAACCCTGTTCGCGAAATGTCCTTTGCAGAATCTTCTGAATGTGCGCGTCGTCTTCGATGACCAGAATCTGGGTCTTCGCCGGTTGGGCTTGCACATCCTTAACGGTGAAATCCATCGCTGTCTTCTCGCTATGCAACATACCACCATTCTCCACCAATAAGCTATCTGACTGAAACAAAAGGGTATTGAAGATGACAATGCAATGACAATTACGTGACAGGATTCGTGGATTGAACTAACATCTTGAGATTTCAGGCCCCAGGCACATCATATTTCGGATTGCTCCCCATCGAAAGAATTCTTCTCCGGTGACCTTCCAATGCATCACAACAAACCGGGGAAGCCTCGGTTTAAAGTCGGACCCGCGCGGGACGATCACCTGGCCCAAACAGGGATGCGAAGAGCAGCCCAGCTGTCAGAGCCAGCGCGGCAATTCCCACGAGCACGCGAGGGTACCCAAACCGAACAAACAATATACCCGCGCCCGCCGTAGCGCAGGATTGGAGCAGCGCATTGCAAAACATTGTCATTGCCGACGCCGAGCTGCGCTCCTCATCGGGAACCTTGCTCATCAGCAGGTTGTACAACCCCGGAGTGCTCATCCATTGCGCTGCGGAAAAGCTCAGGTAGAATGCCACCGCCAGCCCCCGGTTTTGGGTTCCAGCCAGGCAGGCCATAGCGACCGCTGTGACAACCTGGGTGGCAACAATCCCATTCAGCAGGCCCAGCCGGCGAAAGACCCACGGCGTCAGGAGGCCCACACACAACTGAATCACATGTGCTGCAGAAAAGATGAGCCCAATCTGCGACAGGGAAATATGGAGGTCGCGCGTCAGATACACATTGGCAAATGGCATAAAGCAGGCCAGCGTGGCTGTCCACAGAGCCATCGACGGCACGTATCGCAGCAGGAAGGGACTCATCTTCCAAAACTGTTTCGGGGTCTTGTTCGGAGTTTGAGCTTCGCTGTCTTGCGACGGCGGAAACCGAAGGCGCGACAAGGGGAAGACGCCAACTACGGCAATGGCGCACGAACCAAGGAGAATCAGTCGTTTGACGTCGGCGGCTTGCAGCACATACCCGGCTATCTTTAGCAAACGGGGCAAATAAACGCATACCAACCCGCCAAGCGCACTGACGGCGATGCTGACCGAGAAGACAATGCTGAAAGCCGATGCCCGATTCTCCGAAGTCGTAAGCCTGGCCAATGTTGGCAAATAGCAGACTGCCCAGATGCACAGTGCGAGCCCAGCCAGAAACGCCAGGCCGATCTGTGCCGGCTCCCACATGACCAGCACGCGCGCCACTCCCAGCAATGGTGCAGCTATCATGCTGAACAGCTGCATCGGTAGCAGCCCGATCTTGCGCGCAAGCCAGCCAGCGGGGAGCGTTCCGGCCACCGAACCAAATGTCAGCGCGCCTCCTACCAGGCCAATGGTTCGCTCGTTGAAATGACAATCCACAAGATAGAGGTTGAATATGAAAAAATAAAGTGAAAAGCCGAAATCGACGAAGCACTCGACAGCAAAGAATACCCAGAACCCCCTGCACAGCTTTTTCTCCAGAAGCCACACAGCCGGTCTCCTCCAGATGGAGACATCACTGGCCTCGGCTCGCCTAGAATCGAGCAACTGCAACACTAGCGCCCCTCCCGCACCAGCGTTTCCAGCCGCTGAACTGCCCAGTCCAACTCGCTGTAACGCAGTTCAAAGACCTCCGCGGTGAGCAATCGCTCCAAGGCGGCGTACTGCGAGGCAAGCGACTCCGCCGACCCGAACAATATTTGCCGCATAGAATGGCGCGCCACGTCCTTGCGATAGGTAACCAATTCCGGAGGGCCGGGGGCGCGCCGGTTGAGGAACACCAGAAAGTCCACCTGCGCTGTAGGAGCACAGGTCATCCAAGGCATCGACGCCGTAGGAAGCTCGAGGGATGGCTTGCCCGTTGCGCGCGGTGTAATCTCCAGTCCGTCCACCTCGGGAAATAGCTCCGCCGCAGAAGGGCGAAAACGCACCTGATGGCAGTTGCCGATTATCAGACGATCCATGCCGTCGTTGAGCAAATCGCTCGCGTCGTCGCTTACATAGGCCCATCCAGCACGTGCACAAGCATAGGACAAGGATGACTTGCCCGCGCCTGAGTCGCCACACAGCAACACGCCCCGGCCATTGAGCGCAACACATCCCGCATGTACAGGTGTCGCGTACCTGGTTTCAATGTGGCTATGCGGCGCGTATGCCAGGAAAAAATATCCCAGATAGCTGGTGTGCTTCTCGGCGGCCCGCGAGATTGTAATCTGTGTCCTGTTCCCGTCAAGATGGGCGATGCTGTAGTTATCTACATCCGCAACACTAACGAGTAGCGGATACATGATCCGGCAGACCGGTGTTGGAGGGCACTCGGTCGAGTCGCTCTCCACCACGTGCACATCCACGCGGATAGTTTCCGTGTCGAATCGCTTCTCGAAAATGGACCACAAGCTGCGAGCTTGCGACAGAATCTCGGGTGAGTTCGTTCTCAACTCCGTCGGAAACCCGAGAGGATAAAACATCTTCCCATGCGAAAGCTCAGGGACCTCCACTTCATGCCTGGAAAAGTCGAGCGGTTCGGATGCATCGCACGCGGACTCTATCTCTTCAACCGTCATCGAAAAAGTTCCTTTTTGGCAATTTACGGGAGTTGCGGCACGGACAAAGCCTGCGCTACGGTTCATCAGAACAAATACTTCAGCGCGAATTGAACGATGCGGGGATTGGCCGCGGCCGAGTTGATCATGCCAAACGAAGGATTCTGGTTGGCGGGACCGGTTGGACTCATGATGAAGTTGACATTGTTATTTGGGTTGGCGAATTGCGTGGTATTCGTCAGGTTGAAAAACTCCGCTCGAATGCGGAAGTTGCTTGATTCGGTCACCGGGAAGATGCGCTCGACTGCCATGTCCATATTGTGCTGGCCAGGACCGCGCACAATGCCGACGCCGCTGTTGCCGAAGTCCGTATCTCCGGGCCCGCTCCCGTTCGGAGCCTCTGGAGCGATGGTGAATGCGTTCTGGTCGAGGTATCCGTCGAGTACTCGCGAATGGAGCGAGCCCGGCGTGGCGGGATTCGATCCTGTGCGCTCCGCCCTATTCAAAAAATTTCCATAAACCGCGCCGGCGTTGCCGTCGAGCACCGTGATGGGGCTGCCGGATTGGATCACCGAGATACCGGAGAACTCCCAGTCATTGAGTACGCGCCGAGCCATCGCCGGCGCCTGATGGAACTTCGGCGAAGTCCAGGTGAAGTTCACGACGGCCCTCTGGTCGCGATCGAAGTCCGTCGGCCCGTATGCCTGCCGAGGATTGTTCTGGTCATTAGTCAGCAACCATATTTCAAAGACATCGGCTCCGCCCGAGCCGCTGGTCTCGTCCAGAGACTTCGACCATGTGTAACTGCCGAGAAACTGAAGTCCATGACCCAGGCGCTTGGTAATGCTGCTCTGTAGCGAGTTATAGTTTGCTTTGAACTCTGTTTCGGCCCGGAGAGATCCCGTTGAGATGCCCGCGAAGGGTAGCCGCTGGATGACATTGGACGCGGTATTCATGGTCGTCCCGTTGATCGGATTTTGCGCACTCGCCAGCTCTGCCTGGTTGAATTCAATCCTCCCGGGCGAATGCATGGTTTGCGCGCCGACGTAGCCGACTTCCAGCAGGAAATTCTTTGCAAAGGCGTACTGGAGGTTTAAGTTGTACTCCTGTGTATATGGGTCGATGATGTGCGGCGAAACGCCGGAAGTATACGCGCCGCCGCCGGGCAAGCGCGGCTGATAAATAGGAAAGCTTGAAGCCGGCGGCAGCAATGGATCGAAGGGACTTTGCAGTGTAGATCCGGCATTCTGCGCACCGAAATTGAGTTGCTGTAGCGAGAACGGCTGCCCGCCCGACTGCCCTTCGACGAAACCGCCCGAGGGGCGATCGTAGTAGAAGCCGTATCCGCCGCGTAGCACGACGGCCGGCTTCTCCGTCAACTGAAGTGCGAAGCCAATCCGCGGCGAGAGATCGTGATGGTCGGTATACCACAACCCGGCAGTCGAGGTCTTGGTTACGCCAGCGGGAACGGGTCCGGGAAAATTCGCCGGCAGAGTAAATCCGCTGAGCGATCCCGCTGCCGGTACTTGCCCAGTTGCAATCGATGGATCGAAGTTACTCAGCCGGCCATGGATCTCTGCCGGCGGACCGAAAATCTCATAGCGCAGGCCTGCATTCACGGTCAGCCGCTGCGTGAGTCTGATGTCGTCCTGAATAAAGGCCGCCACGTCTGAGTAGCGCTCGTCCTCGCGGAAAAGACCCGAGGCGCCGTCAATCCCTGTGACATTGCTCGCGCCAATGGGACTGCCATTTTGCGCAGCGCTCTGGCCGAGCAAAAAATCTTCAAAGGTGTTGATCTGCAGTAGTCCATCAATGCCGAAAGGCGGGTTTACGTCAACTTCATGACGCTTCACCTCGACGCCAAAGCGCATATCCTGGCGGTTGCGCGTATGCGAGACGGTATCTTGCCAGATGAAGCTGTTGGTGTTCTGCCACTGCGATGGCGTACCGGCATCTCCGGTTGTAAACAGTCCGCCGATGCTGACGCCCGGAGCCACGTCTGCCATGCCCGTGGGCGTGCTCATTCCCAGGTCCGAAGCCTGTATCGGGTTCGCGACAGAGGAGAGCCCGCTGAATCGCATATAGCCGAAACGCGCCAGATTGATGAGGCTGGAGTTGAAGACGTGTGTATCCGCCAGAACGAGCATCGTGTTCTGGTCGAGTTCATTGGTGCCCCAACCAGGAAGATTGGCGGCACTCGGGGAAAAGGGAAAGAGACTGGGGGCGCGCATATAAAAGAACCTGCCCGAGAGCGTGTTCTTCTCCGTCATGACCTGATCGATGTTCACGCTGAACTGGTCCTCAGTGTAATGAGCGGGGATGGAGAAGGTAGATTGGCCGATGGGAAGCTCTCCCGGAGCTGTAGGCAGATCGATCTGGGGATTTGGAACCGCATACTGGCCATTACTCAGCTTGAAGTTGAGCAGGGCCAGCGCGACGGGATTGATGTTGGAGCCGTCGCAAGCCACCTGCGTTCCGAGCGCGTTGGTCAGATAGCCGGGCGCATTCGCGTGGTTAGCGGGACAAAACTGCGCTCCCAGAGTTGCGGCTGAGCGGTCAGAGGTAAGCTGCGGCAGATCGGTAGTTGCTTCGGATCCGATTGCTCCGCCATTCACCTCTCTAATTCCTTGATACTCGATGAAGAGGAAGCTCTTGTCCTTCCGGATTGGACCGCCGAAGGATGCGCCGAAGATATTCTTCTTCAGCGTGGGACGCGGCTGATTGTTGTCCAACTTCGAAAAGAAGTCGTTTGCGTTAAAGATGGTATTGCGCACAAATTCCCATGCACTTCCGTGAAAACGGTTTGTACCGCCCTTGCTTACCAAGTCGACGTTGGCTCCGGCGCCTCTTCCATAAGAAGCGTCGTAATTGGCAGTTTGAACCTTGAACTCCTGGATGGCGTCGGGTGCGGGAATTGCCGTACCCACCTCCTCACCGTCGTTGTTCATTGAGTTCTGCGAGAGGTTATTGGCGTCGATGCCGTTGAACTGGACGTTATTCGAGGTTGTCTTGGCGCCACTCGATGTAACATTCTGCGAGTTTCTTCCTAGAGTCCTGACATCCGGAAGCGCCACGATCACGCCCGACGAAAGCGCGAGAATCTGCGAGTAGTTGCGGCTGGACAGCGGCAGAGCCTGGATCGCTTCCTGCTCCACGGCGCGTCCCAGCGTCGAGCTTTCCAGTTGAACCATCACCGCATCGCTTGCCACCTGCACGCTTGCGCTTGCCCCTGCAACCGTCAGCGTCACATTCAAGGAGATTGTCTCGCTCGCCGTTACGGGAATAGGTTCCGAAGTGTGCTCGGCAAACCCTGCCGCTTTCACCGTCACTGAGTAGCTTCCCGGTGGCAGCAGCTGGACGCGAAAGACGCCCTCCGTGGTGGTGACCACTGAGCGCGACACCTGTGTCGCCTCATTGACCGTCCGCACCTCGGCATTGGCAATGACCCGATTGGAAGGGTCATAGACCACGCCGGAGATCGCACCCGTCCCAGGCGTTTGCCCAAATGCCCTGACTGAGAAAGCAAGCAAGGACATTCCACAAATCGCAGCATAGTATCGCAGTGAATCGGCGCTCATCATATCTGTCTCTCAAACGTCTCTTTGAAAAGTCATCTTGCTATGAGAGCCAGTATGGGGAGATTGCCGATGTAACTTGTTACGGATTTGTCACTCTTTTGTAGCGATGTATGCAGATTGATAGGAGCAGCGAGGTGAAGGGCCAGACGCATTCGGTGGGGACTGTCCGCTGGCAGAAGCCGCCCGGCATGTTCTCCCGCATCTTGCGCGACGAAACGGCCGGTCCCGATGTCAGCGACTAGGCAATGGAAGTGCCAGTAGGGGTCGAAGCCGATGGCCGGTTCGATCTATGCTATATGCTACGCTGTCGGTATGGGGGATAGCTGCGCGAATTCTCTCGCTTCATCGTTCCATTTTTCCAGTAATTACATTTGGGTGACACATAGCACTACCGTCCGATTGAAAATGTCCTTGAAGAACGGCTCGCCTTTTGAAAGGGGTAAGAATGACGACCGCATTCATCAACCGCATCGCGACTGCGGTTCCTCAATACGATGTCCATAAGCCGTTCATAGATTTTGCCGCCAGCATGCTCGCGGAAGACTCGGACCGCAAGCTCTTTCGCCGAATGGCGCGATTGTCTGCTATTGAGCACCGCTTTTCTTTTCTGCAGCCATTCGCCTCGGCGGATGGTTTGTGGAGCGACGCGGAGAGTCTCTATGCAAGGGGAAGCTTTCCCGCTACGGCTCGCCGCATGGAGCTGTTCGAACGCTTCGCACCTCAGCTGGCGCGACGCTGTCTGGATAGGCTTGCACTCACAGAAGGAGAGAGGCGAACGGTAACGCATGTGATCGTAACGTCGTGCACCGGACTCTATGCGCCGGGCCTGGACTTCGAAGTGGTGAGTCATCTCGGGCTTGACACATCGGTCGAGCGGACCATGATCGGCTTCATGGGCTGCTACGCTGCTATCAACGCACTGAAGCTAGCTCATCACATCGTGCGCTCTGAATCGGACGCCAGGGTAGTTATATTGAACCTCGAACTCTGCACACTCCACTTTCAGGAGACACACGATCTTGAGCAGGTTCTTTCGTTTCTGCTTTTCGCCGACGGCTGCGCCGCGAGCATTGTAAGTGCTCGACGCGAGGGACTTGCCATAAATAGCTTTCTGGCAATTAAGATTCCGGAGACAAGTCACCTGATAACGTGGCGAATTCGCAATGCTGGTTTCGACATGCAGCTATCGGGTCAGGTCCCAAGCGAGATAGGACGGGCACTCTCGCAAATGGGCAGTGATGTAACTCGAGGGAAAGACCCGTTGTCCATTGAGCTGTGGGCGATACATCCGGGAGGCCGTACAATTCTCGACTCAGTCGAGAAGGGGCTCTGCCTGGGGTCCGGGTCGCTCTCTTGTTCGCGCGATGTTTTGGCTAGATATGGCAACATGTCTTCTGCGACGGTGATGTTCGTTTTGCAGCAGGTGATGGAGCGAGCGCGGACGGGGCAACAAGGCTGTGCCATGTCGTTCGGGCCTGGGTTGACGGCGGAGACCATGCTCTTCCATGCCGCGTAACATGCCGGATTTCCGCCACCGCGCAGAGCTCGCCGAACTGATGGACGGGCCATGCAGTCGCGAGGAGATGCACGCCTGCCTCCGCGACATTGCCAGGATCAACCGCTGGACGATGGCCTATCGGCCCTTGCTGCATTGGCTTGATATCTTAGCGGTTGCCTTGCCGGCCTTTGTCGGACCGCTTCGCATCCTCGATGTTGGCTGCGGCTATGGAGACGGGCTGAGGCGTATCGAGCAATGGGCAATCTCACGCGGCATTGCCGTAGAGCTGACCGGACTCGACCTAAATACAGATGCCGCTGCAATCGCCTCCGAAGAAAGCCCGGCCTCAAGCAAGATTCAGTGGATCGGCGCGGATGTCTTTGCGTACGCGCCGGAGAAACCGATTCACATTGTGGTCAGCTCTCTCTTCACGCATCATCTTGCCAACCGTGATATCGTTCGATTCCTGCAGTGGATGGAACGGTGTGCCGAGATTGGATGGTTCATTAACGACCTATTCAGAGCGCCTGTTCCCTACTACGCCATTCGAATGTTTTCAAAGTTGGCAGGGCTCCATCGCTTTGTTCAGTACGATGGACCCGTCTCGATTGCGCGGTCTTTTGTCCCTGCGGACTGGCGGAGGATGTGTGCCGAAGCAGGGTTAGTGGATGCTGACGTTCTGATACGGCCCTTCGCTCCAGCACGGCTATGTGTGGCAAGGAGACGGCAGCAGTGAGCCGGCCGCTTGACCATCTCGTAATCGGTGGCGGCCTTGCTGGCTCGATGGTGGCGATCCGCCTCGCAGTTGCTGGGCGGTGCGTTACGCTTATTGAAAAAGAGAGTTCAGCTCATCACAAAGTATGCGGAGAGTTTGTGAGCTGCGAAGCACTGGAGTATCTTCGCCAGGCTGGAGTCGAGCCGCACGATCTTGGCGCGACGACGATTCGCCGGGTACGCTTCTCAGCAAAGAGGAGAGTGGTAGAGGTGGCTCTGCCATTCACGGCGCTTTCGCTCTCACGGCGCGCTCTGGATGCGGCGATGCTTGCGCGCGCCGAAGAGGCGGGGTGCACCGTACAACGAGGCATTCTTGTTGAGAAACTCACAACCCACGACAACCTGTGGTTTGCACAGCGTCGTGGCGAAGAGTCGTTGTGCGCTCAAACAGTGTTTCTTGCCTGCGGAAAGCACGATCTTCGTGGCTGGGGTCGTGGACACGGCCAGCAGAACGATCTGATTGGTTTCAAACTCCACTGGAAATTGGCACCGAACCAAACCGAGGCTTTGAGAGAATGCATGGATCTCTTTATCTTCCCCGGCGGATACGGCGGCCTCTCTCTGGTGGAAGGAGATATAGCCAATCTGTGCCTGGTGGTGCGGCGTGCCGAGATGCGCAGGATCGGCGGGTGGACGCAACTGCTAGCAGCGCTCATCGATGAAAACGCGCTCATGCGACAATGCCTTCATGGTGCGAGGGCGCTGTGGGAACGGCCATTAGCCATCTCTCCCATCCCGTACGGTTACCTTGCGAGAAGGTCCTGTGGCCTCTGGCGTGTTGGCGATCAGGCAGCAGTGATCCCCTCGTTGACAGGAGACGGCATGTCGATCGCCTTGCACAGCGCAGCCCTCGCCGCACAGACATACATGGCCGGCAAAAGTGCGGATCAGTATTATCGCGAGTTATACACACAATTGAACGGGGGGATGTCGCTGGCAACGTGGGTCTCGCGCGCAATTATGACCAGTGCGGGCCGTGAGTTGGCGCCCTTAGCGCTTTCGCTCTTTCCGCAAGCGATTCGTTGGATCGCAGCCTCGACCCGCGTCCCAGAACATGCTTTCATTTCCCAACCGGTATCTTCTCTAGTAAATGCTGGAAGATGAGCTCAAAGCCGCGATGAACAGGGCAGAGTCGCTGATGCCGGGATGAGTGGGCCGCCTGCCACAGGCTACATTCTCAACGACGGCCTCAACCACCAGTACCTCTACGACGCCGAGGGCCGCATCTGCGCTGTAGCCAGCACCATCGTCGCCGGCATCACCACCTACACGGGCTACCTCTACGATGGGGTCCCCGTTGACAGGTCTTCGTCAACGGGGTGGTACGCTGACGGAACCCGCATCGCCAAGGGAACCATCTCCTCGTGGTCCTGCGACCCCGCCCTCAGCGGCTTCCAAACCACCAACGACTACGTCCTCGGCCTTGGCGGCGAGCAGCTCACCGAGATGGGCGTGAACATCGCCAACCCCGCTAGCCCCGTTCTAACCTGGCAGCACGCCAACGTCTGGGCCGGCGGCAAGCTCCTCGGCACCTACGACAAAGACGGGCTTCACTTCTACTTCGACGACCCGCTCGGCACCCGCCGCGCCCAAACCGACTCCGCCGGCGTCCTCGAAGAGACCTGCCAGAGCCTCCCCTACGGCGACGCCCTCAACTGCTTCAACCCCACCCAGCCCTCTAACCCCGCGATCCCCCCTTACCTCGTCTCCCTCACCGCCCCCACCGAACACCACTTCACCGGCAAAGAGCGCGACATCGAAACCGGCAACGACTACTTCGAGGCGCGCTACTACTCCAGCGCGATGGGCCGATTCATGTCGCCGGATTGGAGCGCAAAGGAAGAGCCCGTGCCGTATGCGCAATTGGATGATCCACAGAGCCTCAATCTGTATGCGTATGTGGGAAATAATCCGATGACACGGTTCGATGTGGACGGGCACGAAGACAAAAAAGTGCAGAAATACGTTGGTGTTGTCATCAAGGACGGCAAGAGCTATGAGGGTAAGCTGTGCGGCGATCATGAGTGCGTCGCTTATGTGAAAGAGGCGGGTGGATTCAATACACAGACTAAAGATTGGAAAGCGGGACCGAATGTCCTTGACTTTGAGGATAAGGGCCTGCAATCAGGAACGGCCATTATGCTCGCCGATAAGGATGGACACTATCCCACACAGGGAGCAAGACACGCGGCAGAGTTTATGCAATTCAATAAAGACAAGGACGGGAAGGTCATCGGGTTCAAGGTCCGTGAGCAATGGGCAGAGCGATTTGATAAGAAAACGGGGAAGAAAACACGTGAAGCCCGGACTGTTTGGGAACACGATCTTCCAATCAAGAATGGCAAGGGAAATGCGCAAGGCGACGCTAGCCAGTACCATATTCTCATGATTCCAAAGCCAAAAGAACCGAAATGATGGACCTGGAGGAGTTAAGTCATGCAACGAGTCATTAAGCGCCGAACCCTACAGCCCCGAATCTGGATTGCAGCCGCAGCCATCTTGATAGCGGTCATGCCCGCTTCGGCTCAGGAATCCAAGAGTCAGTGGAAGTTGGAGAAATCCGCTATCAGGGGTTTCGACATTTCGGCCCGGAGCGAAATAGCAACGCCGCAGGGTGCGGGATTTGCAACATTCAAGATCACATGCCAGCCCGGCGTTACCCCGCCCGTGATTGTCGACCTAATCATCGAGTCCCCCAAACAAATGCCACTGTTCCCTTTTGAGAAGTACGACGGACCAGTGGACAAGACCAGTAGTGAATTCATAAGGCTAGATGTAGCATCAGGAAATCAAGGCCGAATTCGGTCTTTAAATGTGGATGTACCGAATGGGGGGTATAACGACGGTGCGTTCATCTTTGACACAATTGAAAAGAGCGTCGTCTCGTTCTTGTTGAAGGTAAACGACAGGCAGAAACTGAACGTCTTGGTGAACGGACCTCCGAGTTCCATCCAGGTTGCCTTTGATACCACGGGCCTAAAGCAACTGCTTGACCAAGTAGGTCTCAAGCAACCTGCGACCAGAAAATGAATGGGCCGGGTGCCTCATCCGTCCACGGTTTATCGCGGTATGGTGGGCGGCAAACGAGAACCGCAAGCCGTCCTCCAGGGCGGCTTGCTTGCGTCTGGGGCTTCGGTGGGCATCCTCGGCACGGCGAGGCGGGTTCTATAAAAGGGGATGTCAAGAGAAAACACTTCACCTGATCCGCCGGGGGAAGGTATTTATCTGACATCCGGCCCCTGTTGGCAGCCGCAATACACTTTGCTCGGGCATGGTTTTGCTTTTCACCTTTTTGGGAGGTTCTCGGCGTCATATCCTTTCGCGTTCCTCTGTGCGGCTTCTTCTGCGCCTGCAAGCAGCAGGTTGGCAGGCGCCAACCATGGTTCTATCTGAGACTCGAGGGCCAACCCAGGCGGGTCGTCCAGGTCTGACCATCCATAAATGATTGGGTGCCCCAGGTCTCGTAGAGACCTGGGATGTAGGATGTTGGGATGACGAAGGGACTTGTCCGTTATCAGCAATGCGGATGTTTTCACTTCCTCACCTTCAGTTGTTATCGTAGGCTCCCATATCTTGGCACGGCGGCGGCGCGCGGCCTGTTTGAGCGTTCCTTGGAAGTCATGCGGAACCGATACGACTTTGTCGTCCGCGGCTATGTGGTGATGCCGGAACACGTTCATCTGCTGGTCAGCGAGCCGAAGAAGACGCTACTATTCAAGGCGATTCAGGCCCTAAAGGGTGAGGAGATCCCCCGGCTCTGCCGGGGTGGCAGTAGCAGTTTGACATTTACGGGAGTCCATCCAAGAAACTCCAAACGTGAGCCGACCAAAGCACACGCAAAGGAGAAACTGG
>Ga0181516_10000263_pt1 | contig 52370 bp, 29 predicted proteins | sample PEATcosm2014_Bin_25_FD_121104 | JGI IMG/M metagenome (GOLD analysis project Ga0181516, IMG submission 121104) | Peatland microbial communities from MTU Mesocosm Facility, Houghton, MI, USA - PEATcosm2014_Bin01_10_metaG | ecosystem: Environmental > Terrestrial > Soil > Wetlands > Peat | place...
CGCCGAATTCGTCGCCCAGAAGTTTCGCGCCGCTGGGCTGGACACCGAGATTGTTCCCTACCGCGTGCTGATGAACCAGCCCAAGGTCGTCCGGGTGCAGGCTTACGATCCCGCCGGCAAGCTCCTGATGAGCGGCCCCACACCCGAAAAGGTCAACGGCGATCCTTTTCAGGACAATCCAAACGTCGTCATGCCCTTCAACGGTTCCTCCGGCTCGGGCGACGTCACTGCCGAAGTTGTCTACGCCAACTACGGCCGGTTGGAAGACTTCAACAAGTTGGTCGACGAGCACATCGATGTGCGCGGCAAAATCGTCCTCTGCCGGTACGGGGGGAACTTCCGCGGCGTCAAGGTCTTCATTGCCGAACAGCGTGGCGCAGCCGGGGTGCTGATCTACAGCGACCCGCAGGATGACGGATACACCAAGGGCGACGCCTATCCCGACGGCCCCTGGAGGCCGGAGACAGGCGTGCAGCGCGGATCTGTCCAATACATGTTTGAGTACCCCGGCGATCCCGAAACGCCCGGCATCGCCTCTACCCTCGACCTGCCCGACTCCGCGCGCACGCCGCCGGAGAGGGCCGCCAGCCAGCCGCACATCATCTCCATCCCGCTCAGCTATCACGATGCCGCGCCCATCCTTCAAGCCCTCAAGGGGCAAGGAGTTCCGCAAGGCTGGCAGGGAGGTTTGCCTTTTCACTATCACATGGGTCCCGGCGGCGTCACCGCACACCTGGTCTCGGTGCAGGACTACCAGCGGCGCATCATCTGGAACGTGATCGGAACCGTCAAGGGAACGCAGTATCCCGACGAGTGGGTCATCGCCGGCAACCATCGCGACGCATGGGTCTACGGAGCGGTCGATCCCAACAGCGGCACCGCCGCCATGCTGGAAACCGTGCACGGGGTGGGCGCGCTGCTTCGCCAGGGATGGCGGCCCAAACGGACCCTCATCTTCGCCAGTTGGGACGCGGAAGAGGAAGGGCTGATCGGCTCTACAGAGTGGGCCGAGCAGCACGAGAAAGAGCTGGAACACGCTGTCGCATACTTCAACACCGACGTCGGCGTTTGCGGACCGGATTTCTCAGCCTCCGCCGTTCCCTCGCTCAAGCAGTTCATTCGCGAGCTGACCCGCGACGTGCCCAGCCCCATGGGCGGAACCGTCTACCAGCAATGGCGCACCAAGAGCGCAGGCGAAAGCGACCACGCCTCCAACGCGCCCGCCATGCCCGGCGAAGAGGTCCACGTCGGCGATCTCGGTTCCGGCTCCGATTTCTCGGCGTTCCTGCAGCACATCGGGGTGCCCTCTACCGACATCAGCTCCGAAGGGCCCTACGGCGTTTACCATTCGGTCTTTGACAACTATGCCTGGTTCGTTCAAAATGCGGACCCGCACTTCCTTTATCTGCAGGAAATGGCGCGCGTCTTCGGCCTGGAGGCCTTGCGCATGGCCGACGCCGATGTGCTGCCTTACGACTACGTCACCTACGCCCGCGAGATCAACGCGTATATCGACGCGGCCCGGCACAAGGCCGCCGATACTCATATGGAGGCGCTCGACTTCGGTTCCTTGCAAGCCGCTGCCAATCGCTTCGCCCAGGCCGCGCAACACGTCTGGCAGCTTCAAAAGGCACGCGCCTCGAGCCCGGCAAGGGACAACCGTGCTCTGAATCTTGTCCTGCGCCAGGCCGAGACCGCGTTCACCACTCCGGAAGGGCTGCCCCATCGCCCCTGGTTCCGTCACACCATCTACGCGCCGGGCGAATACACCGGCTACGCTGCCGTCGTCCTGCCCGGCGTCAACGAGGCGCTCGACGCGCACGACGCACCACGCGCCGCGCGGCAGATCCTGGTCCTTGCCCAGGCTATCGACCGCGCCGCCGCCGTTTTGAATTCGGCACAATAGTGCAGTTCCGGGACGAGCCCGAGAGGCGGCTTGTTCAGGAGGAAAATGGCACGGATTCGAGTGGATTGCAGGAACAGGCTTTGGTAGGGGCTAAACATGCTACGGAAAAATCCCCATTTCGGACTAAACGCCCTAAAAACGTTCCTCAGGGGCTAAAGCCCTCACTCGTTCTAATGGCCTTATCGGCACGACTGAAGTCGTGCCCTGACGCTTCTTGCCTGTCGGATGGAGTTTTTGCGTGCTTCTTTACTGCTCTCGGTGCGCGATGTTCTTGGTAGCCAGCACGCGTTCCAGGTAGATGGACTTCATCTGCCGGCTCGCCATGGCCTGCTTGATGGGCGGCAGCTTGAGAATCACGCCCAGAACAGCCGCCATGGCACGATGATTCCAGTGCGCCTGATTGTCGAAGATGAGGTTCTGCAACTGACCGCGTTCTATGGCCATCAGGACAGCGCGGTGGGCTGTTGTTGCCGGCGTAAGCACCCGGCGGGCGCGAGGACGCAGCGACAGGCCGCGGCTGGGACAGACGCGCACGCAGACGCCGCAGCCCAGGCATAGTTTCTCGTCCACACGGGCTTTCTTCTTCTTGGGATGGTGGGGATCGGAGGCCGAGACCTGGCCCATCGCCTCCACCGGGCAAACTTCGACGCATTTGCCGCAGCCGTTGCAGGAGTCGGCGTCGACCTCGGGCAAAAAGTTGGTGGTGGCCACGGGGTAGAGGATGGCGAAGCGCTTGGCCGCCAGCATGGCCTCGCAACAGCATCCGCAGCAGTTGCAGATGAAGGCGACCTGCTGGCGCACATTTTCGCCGAACTGGACAAGATTGTGGTCAATGGCACGGTCCAGCAGCGCCATGCCTTCCTGCGCGTCCACTCGGCGCGCGTGGCCGTGTTTGATAAGCGACTGTGCGGCCCCGGCGAAGGTCAAGCAGATCTCCATCGGCGCGTTGCATGCCTTGCCCAGGTGCTGCATCTTGTGGCGGCAATAACAAGCGCCCACGCCGATGTGCTCTGCGGTGTGGATCACCTCGCTGGCGCGCTCGTAGTCCAGCACGGTGAGAGCGGGCGAGGCGGGCAGCGAGCGCTCGTTGACAAAGACGCGCCCCAGTTGCGTTTCGCCGCCGGCAAAGAGCGCGCGGATGAAGTCGTCTTCCACATTGAGGTACTGGTAAAAGAGCTCGGCTAAAAGCTTCTGGTCGTAGGTATTTCCCAACCGCATCATGGAGAACTCGAAGAAGCCCGCCATGGGCGGAGGGAGCACGAAGAGCTGCTCGCCGTTGTGCTCCATGTCGAGTAACATGCCGCGGCCGGCCAGCGTTTCAAGAATGTTGCGGCTCTCGGCTTCCGGCTTCTTCCACACCTTTGCCGCTGCCCGGACGTTGAAGGGCCGGATCGGCAGCAGCGCCACCAGCGCAGCCTCGTCGCGAGTGAAGAGGGTTTCGAGGATGCGGAAGAGAAGCTCGGTGGGCGGCGCGCCCTGGGGAAAGAGGTTGATACGGTCGGCCAGCGACCGGTAACTGTTTTTCAGGGTGACATGTGCCAAAGTTAGCCTCAATCGTCGGAACGGATTTTTGATTCTGGCCATTATAGGCATCGGTGTGCGCATGCTTACCTGTGACGCCCGATACGCATCGGCGTGCGCGCGCAGAGGTGGACACATCGGAGAAGAGTCGATCCAGCACCTTCGTCGGCGTTCTTTCAGGGTCGAATGCGGAAAGAAGAAAAGAGATCGTCTCGACGTAAGTCCTTTGTTTTGAATAGGTATAAAAACTATTGCACGGATAAACTGTTTGTTTTCTGTGGGATGAGCTAAAAATGGGGGAAGGGGAGGGGGGTACCAACTCGTTTTCGGTCCTAAGTCGCCTTCCAGAGATGTCCTTGATTTCTCTATCCTGCACCCACGGGAGCTAATTCTGTGCAATGGCGACAGATACTCGCTGGCGAGGCGGAAAGGAGAGCAATGCCGGTCTGGAGAGACCGGGGATTCCTGCCGGCGACATCGACGTTCCAGGGGAGAAAATCAGCATGGTGCCCGAGTGGCCGACGATCCGACCGGAAAGCCCCAATGGAGCCTGTTCACCTCTACACTGACGCATATAATTCGGGGGACCGATGATCGACGGTTCTCTCGGTGACCGGTTGAAAGAGAGGTGTGACTTGCGAATCCGTCATGATGTGGTTTTCGCTTCGTGTGTGCTCTTCACTATCGCCTTTGTTTGCCTCATTCCAGGAGTATGGAATCTTGTGCAGGCAGGCATTGGCGACTTGAGAGGGCTCAACCCGGATATAAGGGTGCTTGCGCGCTCGGATAGCAATGTTGGCAAGCTATTGCTGGAACTCATTATCATCGGCCTCATCGTTACATGGACGGGATACCTGAACAAAGTTCGCTGGACCTGGTTTGTCATGTTCATCTTGGTATCTGGCTTGGTGTTCCCGCTCGGCATATTGCCGTTCGTTGTGCATCCCCAATGGTTGGCGGCGGCGGTGTCCGAGTTTACATTGGAAGCGGCAGGAAGGAAACCGGTAACACTCTCCTGGAGTGCGTGGCGGGCCGTTTTTGAGTCAATCTCGATCTTCCTGCTTATGGTGATAGCTCTATTCCTGCCGGTGAAATCATTCTTTTCCCGGCGGACCGGCTCTGCCATGTGATCACGTCTCTGACCGGGGAGGTACCAGAGGCATGGCGGATTGCCTGCCTCTACACGGCTTTTGCAAAATAGGCGTTGGAGTTCTCTACCGATATTCCGGGCGAGTGAGCATCCGACCGGAACTCGAAGAAGACGATTCATTCGTGCGGCCTTGGAGACACAACCGGCAAGGCTCGCACGACTACGATTGATTTCATTTGTGTCTGTCGATCCCAAGGGTCACGGCACGGCGCATCCTCGAAACGCCGTACCAGAGCTCTAGAGCGAAACCATAGTCCCTGTGTCCCGGTCAGTCTCTTGCAAGGTCGCCGCTCGCTTCACCCCACGGACGAAGACCTGTCCGCGGGGACCCTTCCCGATGGTCGCGCCGACTTCGGTGTAGTGCTTCCGGGATACACCAACTCTGGTTTCGCTGTAGCCGCGTCCGTTGGACATGAAGACCGAGGCACAAATCACGGACCCGAACGGATGTCTTCAAGGGAAGACTCGCGTGTTGACAGAAACAAAATAGGTTGATATCAACTTATCATGCCAATTGAAAGGTAGGAGGATTCATGAAGCAGGCTTCTTGGAAGAACATTGCGACGGCCACAAGGAGAAATCTCACGGCCGTCCTATTGCTTGGCGTGGCCTGGCAGGCGCGAGCGCAGGACGCCAAAACCTCGTATGCCAGCATGGCGCCGATTGAGCAATACCTTATGGGGGACCGGGCTGCCGAGATCGCCATGGCCCGAAGCGCAGCTCCGCCGTCCATTGCGCAGGATGCCGACGTCATGGTGCTGGAACGGCACGGTTATGAGACCGCCGTCAAAGGCAAGAATGGTTTTGTATGCATGGTGGAACGATCGTGGACGGCCGGATTCGATTTTCCCGAGTTCTGGAATCCAAAGCTGCGGGGCCCGATCTGTTTCAACCCGGCGGCCGTGCGAAGCTATCTTCCGCTGACCATCAAGAAGACCGAGTGGGCGTTGGCTGGGCAGTCGCGGACCCAAATCGCCGACAATCTGAAGGCCGCTTTAGACAAGAAAGAATTGCCTTCGCAGGAAGCGGGCGCGATGTGTTACATGCTGTCCAAACAAGGGTATCTCAACGACCGCGCTGGACATTGGCATCCCCACCTGATGTTTTTCATTCCACAGGTAGGTGCTGAAGCCTGGGGTGCGAATCGGGCGGACTCTCCGATCATTGCAGATGAGGTGGGGAGCGATCGATTGACGATATTTATGGTTCCGGTCAGCAAGTGGTCGGATGGCACGGAGGATTCCCCGCACGACCATTGACCTGAACAGGGGGCAATTTGAGCGGATTCGAGGCATTCGCTGAGCTTCTTCAATAAGCTCCTGCGGAGTCCCGATTGTATTCCCGGCATTGCAGACAGGACCCCGAGTTTTTCCTTTCCAAGGTTCGGGAAGGCCCAGTGCGGGGTTGGGGACGAGTTGGCGACAGACCGTCAACACCCCGCCCGGCCTACCTACCGCTGCTCTGAAATGTTGTCATGGTGAGCCGGCGGCGAAGGATCTGCGGCTGCCCTGGGATTTCAAAGTGGCGTAATTTCCGGGTTGGCGACGATACAGGAACGACCCCGGCTGAACTGGAAGGTTGAGTGATTTCACCATTGCCGACTCACCGCTCGCACGCCGAATCATTCGGAAAGTTCTACGTTTCGCAGGGATTTGATAGACTCTGGTCAAGACGCGAACTCGACGACAGTCGAACGCACATGAAATCATCCCTTTTGAAGTGACCGCTGCGAACGCCCTGGGGCTCGCCAGCTTTCCCGAGGAGCCTTTGGATGAGTCCAGCGACGAAGATTTCTCCTGATTCAACGAAGCCCGCAGCTTCCGCCAACATCCATCGGGAAGAGACTCCTTTCGAGGCGCTGGCCAGCATCTGCTCAGTTCTGGTGGTGGGCCTGTTTATTCTGACCTTCTTAGCTCAGAACTACCTCATTCCGTCAGGTTCGATGGAGAACACGTTGCTCGTAGGCGATCACCTGGTCGTCGACCAGATCACGCTCATGCCGCCCGCTTCGTGGATGCCGCTCATCAGGTATCGCGAGCCGAGGCGCGGCGATATCGTGGTCTTCCACAAGCCTGTCAATCAGCCTGGTATCGATGCCACCGACGCCAACGGAAGACCACAATACACCCCCCTGGTGAAGAGGTTGATTGGCGTACCGGGAGATCGTATTCATCTACGCAACGGCATTGTGATTGTGAATGGTGTTGCACAGCCTGCGGGATTTGCGCAGCCGACGACGACGGATAACTTCAACGAGTTTCTCGACGATTTCCCCGCAGTGCCTCCAACCGGGGTGCCCGGGGCAACAGAGTCGTGGGCGGTAAGCTTCCCGAGTTATCTCCAGAATGGCGACTTAGTGGTTCCACCCGGCATGTATTTCATGATGGGCGACAACCGGCATAACAGCCTGGACTCGCGCTACTGGGGCTTCGTGCCGCGCGCCAACATACTTGGCCGTCCGCTTTTCAACTATTGGTCGTTCGAGGCCGCAGACGGGCAACTTGAACAAACAGGATTCGGTCACCAACTCGCGTGGATCGGCCACGTTCTGGTGGATTTCTTCCCAGACACGCGCTGGAAACGCACTTTCCACGTTGTTCGTTGAACCGAAGGTGCAAGATCCCGATTCGATCTTGGTGCGCTCCGGTCGTATGACCGGCCATGAACCGTGATCGCGAGAGGATTACCGGCAACTCGGAAGCTACAGTCTGAGCAGTATTTGCACCCCATCCATGCAGCGGGAGCCCCAACCATTCCACGATGATGCGGTGGAAAGGATGGGGCACCCATCGCTCAGTCCATCCTGGTCAGATCAATGAGTTGCTTAACTGCTCAGGCCAGGTCGAAGCGGACAGGCTCAAAAGCGATCCAGGTTCATCACCTTGGCCCACGCCGCCACGAAGTCGGTCACGAATTTCGGTCCCGCATCGGCGCTTGCATACACCTCCGCATCGGCGCGGAGCTGAGAGTTCGAGCCGAAGACGAGATCGACCACCGTGCCTGTCCATTTGAGCGTGCCCGTCTGGCGGTCCCGTCCTTCCAACACGCCCGCAGCGGTCTCCGACTTTTGCCACTTCGTGTTCATGTCCAGCAGGTTCACGAAGAAGTCATTGGTCAAAGCTCCAGGCCGCTTGGTAAACACACCGTGCGGGGCTTGCCCGAAGTTCGCGTTCAATGCGCGGAGGCCGCCAATGAGCACGGTCATCTCCGGACCGGTAAGGGTTAACAACTGCGCCTTGTCGATCAGCAAGTAGGGGGCGTGTTCCTCCAGACCCTTGCTTGCGTAATTGCGGAATCCATCGGCCTTCGGCTCCAGCACGGCGAACGACGCGATATCGGTCTGCTCCTGCGAAGCGTCCATGCGGCCCGGCGCAAAGGGAACCTTTACGTCATGACCCGCCTTCCTGGCCGCGGCTTCGACGGCCGCGCAGCCGGCGAGGACGATCAGGTCGGCCAGCGAGACCCTTTTGCTGTCCGACTGGGCGTGGTTGAACTCCTGCTGAAGGTCTTCCAGTTTCGAAAGCACTTTGGCCAGTTCAGCCGGTTGATTGGCTTCCCAATCCTTCTGCGGGGCGAGCCGGATGCGCGCGCCGTTCGCGCCGCCGCGCTTGTCGCTGCCGCGGAAGCTGGAGGCCGACGCCCACGCGGTGGTGACGAGTTGGGAAATCGAGAGGCCGGAGCCAAGGACCTTGGCCTTGAGAGCTTCAACGTCCTTTTCATCGATGAGAAGATGATCGATTTCGGGAATCGGGTCCTGCCAGATCAGTTCTTCCTTGGGCACCAGCGGTCCCAGGTAGCGCGCACGCGGTCCCATGTCGCGATGGGTGAGCTTGAACCAGGCACGAGCAAAGGCATCGGCGAACGCGTCAGGATTTTCAAAGAAGCGGCGCGAAATCTTCTCGTAAACCGGATCCAAGCGCAGGGAGAGGTCGGTGGTCAGCATGATCGGGGCGTGACGCTTGGATGGATCGTGCGCATCCGGAACCGTGCCCGCACCCGCGTCCCCTTTGGGCTTCCATTGATAAGCGCCGGCAGGGCTCTTGGTCAGCTCCCACTCGTAGCCGAAGAGAATCTCGAAGAAGCTGTTGTCCCATTTGGTCGGTGTGTTGGTCCAGATGCCTTCCAGGCCGCTCCCGATGGCGTCTCCGCCGACACCGGAGCCGTAATCGCTCTTCCAACCCAGTCCCTGCTCATCGATCGGAGCGGCTTCGGGCGCTGCGCCCACGTGAGTGGCCGGGGCCGCGCCATGCGTTTTGCCGAAGCTGTGGCCGCCAGCGATCAGGGCTACGGTTTCCTCGTCGTTCATCGCCATCCGGGCAAAGGTTTCGCGGATGTCGATGGCCGCGGCAACCGGGTCGGGATTGCCATTGGGGCCTTCGGGGTTGACGTAGATGAGGCCCATCTGGACAGCCGCCAGCGGGTTGGCCAGCTCCCGGTCGCCGGAATAGCGCTCGTCGCCGAGCCATGTGGTCTCCGGACCCCAACTGACGTCCGCTTCCGGCTCCCAGATGTCCGCGCGTCCGCCTCCGAAGCCGAAGGTCTTGAAGCCCATCGACTCCAACGCAACATTTCCGGTCAGAATCAGCAGGTCGGCCCAGGAGAGCTTCTGGCCGTATTTCTGCTTGATCGGCCACAGCAAACGGCGGGCTTTGTCGAGATTGACGTTGTCGGGCCAACTGTTGAGCGGCGCAAACCGTTGCGCGCCCCGTCCCGCGCCGCCGCGTCCATCGGCGATGCGGTAGGTGCCTGCGGCGTGCCAGGCCATGCGAATGAAGAGCGGCCCGTAGTGGCCGAAGTCGGCCGGCCACCATTGTTGCGAATCCGTCATCAGGGTGTGCAGATCCTTGATGACCGCGTCGAGGTCGAGCGTCTTGAATTCTTTCGCGTAGTTGAACTCGTTGCCCAGAGGATTGGATAACGAAGATTGCTGATGCAGGATCGAGAGGTTCAACTGGTTGGGCCACCAGTCCCGATTGCCTTTTGCGCCTGCCGCCGTGTGCCCGTACATGCCACCCATAAAGGGGCATTTCGATTCGTTGGACATCTTGCCTCCTATTTGGCTTTTTGCGATGGACCAGCGGCACCATTATAGGAGCCTTTCGTGAAACTGCGAGATCGATTCTTCTTGAAGGCGACAGGGCGGGACGGCGATCTTCTTCAGCATTGGAAACATGCATTTACAGAGGAATGTTTCGATGGCTGCGACCAGGAGTCTTCCGAGAACATCCAAGGCACATGAATGCGCATGAATCCGAGGCTGCAGCAGTGGCTTCCTCACCAATTGACGACTGCGCAACCGCGCAATCCGCTGTCCATTTCGGCTTCGACAATACCTATGCGCGTCTGCCGGAGCACTTCCATGCACGGCTCGCCCCGACGCCGGTGGCTGCTCCGCGTCTGATTCGATTGAATGCGGAGGTTGCGCGGGAACTGGGCCTCGATCCGGAGGCTCTGGCGAGCCGGGAGGGGGTGGAGATCCTGGCGGGCAATCGCGTTGCGTCGGGGTCGGAACCGCTGGCGCAGGCCTATGCCGGGCACCAGTTCGGATCGTTCGTTCCGCAGCTGGGCGATGGACGCGCCAACCTGCTGGGCGAAGTGGTGGGCCGCGATGGGGTTCGTTACGATATTCAGTTAAAGGGCTCTGGGCGGACGCCGTTTTCACGCGCGGGCGACGGACGGGCGGCGCTCGGCCCAGTGCTGCGCGAATACATCGTGAGCGAAGCGATGGCGGCCATGGGCGTGCCGACCACCCGCGCGCTGGCCGCGGTGCTTTCGGGCGAATACGTTCAGCGCGAAACGCCGCAGCCGGGTGCAGTCCTGACGCGAGTCGCTCAGAGCCACGTGCGGGTGGGGACATTTCAGTATTTTGCGGCGCGACAAGATGTTGAAGGTCTGGTGCAATTAGCGGGATATGCCATTGCCCGTCATTATCCAGAGGCCGCGAAAGCCGCGCGGCCAATCGGAGCCTTTCTGGATGGAGTGATTGCCCGGCAAGCGGGTTTGATTGCGCAGTGGCTGCTGTTGGGATTTGTCCATGGCGTGATGAACACGGACAACATGGCCATCTCCGGCGAGACGATCGATTACGGTCCCTGCGCCTTCATGGAAGAGTACGACCCGGCAACGGTATTCAGTTCCATCGACCATTACGGCCGTTACGCCTATGGAAACCAGCCACGCATTGCGCTTTGGAACCTGACCCGGCTTGCGGAGACTCTGCTGCCCTTGCTGGAACTGGAGGCGGGAGACCAGAAGGCCGCCATTGCCTCGGCGACGGAGGCGCTGGAGGCGTTTGCACCGCAATTTGAAGCCGCGCACCTGGCCGGCCTGCGCCGCAAACTTGGACTGCTGACAGAGCGGGAAGACGACCGGGCGCTGGCCGAGGATCTGCTGCAACGCATGGCCGCCAACAAGGCGGACTTCACGCTGACCTTCCGCCGGTTGTGCAACGCTGCGACGGGTGCGGAGGGCGATGGGCCAGTGGCCGAGTTGTTTGCCGATCCCACGGTATTCGACGCGTGGGCAGTGAAGTGGAGGAGCCGTCTGCAGGAAGAGCCAGCGGCGCCGGCGGAGGATCGAGCGGCCGCGATGCGCCAGGTGAATCCTATCTACCTTCCGCGCAATCACCGGGTGGAGGCGGCGCTCAAGGCAGCCGCGGATTGCGGGGACTTCGCGCCGTTCGAAGAACTGCTGGAGGCGCTTTCGCGCCCGTTCGACGAGAGACCAGGTCTAGAGAAGTATGCGCAGCCGGCGCGCCCCGAAGAGCGCGTGACGCAGACATTCTGCGGGACGTAAGGGCAGGCGGGTCGCCTCGGCAATCCTTCTCGTCGCAGGAATGGCGGTTCCATTTCGGGTCAGGATGACCCGATAGTGTGGCGAGATACCCGCATGAAATTAAAAAAGATGCGAGAAGGAGACGGGCTCCGACAAGCACGCATGATCCAATGGAAGCATCTATCTTCCAGGTCCAGGGACGTGTTCGTGAAGTCAGCCATATCCGGGTCAAGCAGGTGGTTCGCCCGAAAAAGAATGCCTCACGCGATTGCCTTCGCCGCATCTTTGGCGGCGATGGTGGGGAGCGCGTGCGGGGCGGCCAGATGCGCCTGGGCGACAACACCCGCGCCGCTGACCACTCTGAGCGCCGTTCACCGCCTGAGCAACGCGGAGGCCCACAAAGGGCTGCCGGTAGCTTTTGAGGCCACCGTTACTTACTACCGAGACTCCGACACAGATCTTTTTGTCCAGGATGGCAACACGGCAATCTATGTGGATTTCAAGCCGGACGCGGAGCTTGTGCCCGGCGATCGGGTGCTGGTCATCGGCAAGACCCAGGACAGCTTCCGGCCGATCATCGAGCCCGATAGCGTGGTTGTGGTCCACCGTGGTGCGTTGATCGCCCCCGTGGCTGCCAGCTTCGAATCTCTTATCCGCGCCGAACTCGATTGCAAAAGGATTCGGATACGGGGGGTGGTGCGCTCGGCGGCGATGGTGGATGCCGGGAGGAAGCGGAGCATTTACCTCGAAGTGCTCACCGACGGCGGGTATATCGACGTGGCCCTCAACAGCAACGACGAGAGCGCACAGGGCAGGCTGCTGGATGCGGAAGTGGAGTTCACCGGCATTGCCACCGCGAAGTTCGACCAGAAGATGCAGATGTCGGGGGCGCGCATCGATGTGCAGAGCCTGGCCGATGTGAAGATCCTGAAGCCGGCGGCGCAAAACACCGGAACGCTGGCGCTTACGCCTCTGGAAGATGTGATCGGGAATTACAAGATCCAGGACCTTTCGCGCCGAGTGCGGATACGGGGCACGATCAACTATTACCAGGCCGGCTCGAATATCGTTTTGCAGGATGGTTCGAAGAGCTTGTGGATCACCACCAATACCAGCCAGCCGCTGCGGGTGGGCGACATCGCGGAGGTGACCGGCTTTCCGAGTGTGCGCGACGGGTACGTGGGGCTGATCCACGGGGGAGTGAAAGACACAGGCGTGTACGCGCCGATTCCGCCGCTGCCGGTCAACTGGCAGGAACTGGGTTTCGGAGGCAACGCATTCAACCTGGTGACGATCGAGGCGCGGCTGGTGCGCCAGGTGCGGGAAGCGGCTACCGATGAGTATGTGCTGGATGCCGACGGGCACGTATTCTCGGCGATTTTCCGGCACCCGCTACCGATTGTGAGTCCCCAGCCGCCGCCGGTGAAATGGATACCGGAGGGCGCCAAGGTGCGGGTGACCGGCATTGGCATGTTTTACAGCACGGACTCTTTCAACGGCCCCATCGCTTCAGACATACTGATGCAGTCGCTGGACGATATCGCGGTGATTGCACCGCCGCCGCTGTTGAGCGTGCGCAACCTTACGCTGGCGGTTGGCCTCCTCCTGCTAGGCATATTCGCAGTGAGCATCTGGGGATGGCTGCTGGAGCGCAAGGTGCGGCAGCAGAGCGTGGCGATGGCCGCGCGCAACGAAGCCGAAGCCACGCTGCAGCGGCAGCGAAGCCAGATTCTGGAAGACATCAACGGTACACAGCCGCTGGCGGAGATCGTGGAAGCGATCGTGCACATGGTCTCTTATCAGTTGGGCGGAGCGCCGTGCTGGTGCGAAATTGCGGACGGCGCCCGGCTGGGAGATGAGCCGTCGGACAAGCGCCTGTTCCGGATCGCGCGCAAGGAAATTGCCTCCCGTTCCGGACCGCTGCTGGGCACCATTTTTGCAGGACTGGACCCGGGTGTCCCGCCGAGCGCGAGCGAAGCGGAGTCGCTTTCGGTGGGGACCCGCCTGGCGACCCTGGCCATCGAGACGCAGCGTCTGTACACGGATCTGCATCATCGCTCGGATTTCGACCTGCTGACCGATATTCACAATCGCTTCTCGCTGGACCGGTATTTGAATGTTTGCATTGCCGAGGCGCACCAGACAGCCTCTGTTTTTGGCCTCATCTACATCGATTTGGACGAGTTCAAGCAGGTGAACGACCTTTACGGACATCACGCCGGAGACCTCTACCTGCAGGAAGTTACGGCGCGCATGAAGCGTCAACTGCGGTCGGCAGATATGCTGGCCCGCCTGGGCGGCGATGAGTTCGCCGTGCTGACGCCAGACGTGCGCAGCCGCCTGGATGTGGAGGAGATTTCAATCCGTTTGCAGCGTTGCTTTGTGGATCCGTTCGTGATCGAAGGGCACCGGCTGCAGGGCGCGGTGAGCATAGGAATTGCCATGTATCCGCAGCATGGTGTTACGCGAGACGCACTGTTGAACGCAGCAGACGCCGCGATGTACAAGTCAAAACACGCACGCCGCGTCGAAGCGCGGGCGCGCTCACTGGCGGTCGCCGATTTGATTGAGAATGCGCCGTAACGGAGCTGGCGGAGTTCGCGGGGTTCGCGGAGCTAGCGGAGTTGGCAAATCTGCGATCCAGCAAGGCGCCTCCGGCTGGGCGGCAGGTTGCCGGGCTGGTTGAAAGCCGCAGATCTGCCGACCGCGTTGGGGATACAATGAAAGATGGGCCAAGGCCAAATTCTCTTGCGCACCGAGCGCAAAACCAGCAAGGAGCTTAACCTCTTATGGCGATTCCCGCCACTCAAATGCGTCCGGGCATGATTATCAAGCACAACGATCAACTGCACCTGGTGTTCAAAGTCGAGCATCGCACCCCGGGCAACCTGCGCGCCTTCATCCAGGCCAAGCTGCGCAACCTGAAGAACGGCTCGATGTTCGAGCACCGCTTCCGCTCGGCGGACGCCATCGAGAAGGTCTCCGTCGACGAAGTCAAGATGGACTACCTATACAACGACGGCGACGACTACTACTTCATGAATCCGGTTGACTACGAGCAGACGGTTCTGAAGGGCTCGATGCTGGGCGATGCGATCGAGTACCTGACGCCCAACCTGCAGATCGAAGTCAGCTATATCGACGGCGCGGCCGTCGGCATTGACCTGCCCACCTTCGTGGAACTGACGGTTGTGGAGACGGAACCGGGCCTGAAGTCGGCAACTGCGTCCAGCGTCACCAAGCCCGCCAAGATGGAAACCGGCCTCGTTGTCCAGGTTCCCGCCTTCATCAACGAGGGTGAAAAGATCCGGGTGGACACAAGCGAAGGCACCTACATGAGCCGCGCGTAACGCTTTTGGTTCAGTATTTTGATTCAGTATGAAGCGGAAGAGCCGGGACAAATGTCCCGGCTCTTCCGCTTCAATGCCCCAGAATCGGGACTTCGAGTTTCGGACTGGAGTCATGCCCGCGGATTACGGGCACGACGGGCATTTTTCGCCAGCCAACTCCATGGCGTGCAGCGATTCGCCGTAGGGCGCCCGCAGCACGCCGCGCTCGGTGAAAATGGCGGTGATGTACTTGGCCGGAGTCACGTCGAAGGCGGGGTTGCGGATGCCCACGTTGTGAGGCGTCAACTGTTTGCCGCCATGATGCGTCACTTCGACCGCGGGGCGCTCCTCGATCGGAATACCGTCGCCGGTGGCGGTCTTTATGTCGATGGTGGACCAGGGCGCGGCGACGTAGAACGGAATGCCGTGCTCCTTGGCCAGGATGGCCACGTTGTAGGTGCCGATCTTGTTGGCGGCGTCACCGTTGGCCGCGATGCGGTCCGCGCCCACGACGACGGCCTGAATCAGGCCCTGTTTCATGAGGCTGGCGGCCATGTTGTCGCAAATAACCGTGGTGTCGATGCCGTCTTCCATCAGTTCCCAGGCGGTGAGGCGCGCGCCTTGCAAGAAAGGCCGCGTCTCGTCGGCGTAGACACGGATCTTCTTGCCCTGTTCGACAGCCGATCGGATCACGCCCAGCGCGGTTCCATATCCGCAAGTGGCCAGCGCCCCGGCATTGCAGTGCGTCAGCACGCCGCCCTCGGCGGGAAGCAGCGCGCCGCCGAAGGCTCCCATGGCTTTGCAGGCGGCAATATCCTCGCCATACATGGCGTGGGCTTCGGCCAACATGCGCTGCTTGAGCTGGTCGAAGGTCACTTCGGCCTGGAGCAGGTTGGCAAACAAGCCCTTCATGCGGTCAATCGCCCAGAAGAGGTTGACCGCAGTGGGACGGGTACCGGCCAGGCGGGCGCAGATGACCTCGAACTCGGGGGCAAACTCTTCGGCGGAGGCGGCTTTTGTGTGCAGCACGCCCAGCGCGACGCCATAGGCAGCCGAGACGCCAATGGCCGGAGCGCCGCGCACCACCATGGTCACAATGACCTCGGCAACCTGTTCGTAAGTCGTGGCAAGTACGTAGCTCTCCTCGAGGGGAAGCCGGGTCTGGTCGATGAAGCGGACACCTTCCGGCGTCCAGGCGAGCGTGGGAATCATGGAATTCCAGTGTAAACGGGCGAGGTTGTCCGGCACGATTTGGAAACCTTTTCATTATTTGCTGGACGAGCTTTGGCGACGGTCGATAAAGTTGTTTCGGTAGTTCGAATGCGCAGAACTTTCTCTGGCCCCGGGCTTGCCGATCAACCGGCAGGGAAGCGAGGCTGCCGGGAAAGTACCGCGCCCCAAATTTTTTTGAAGGAAGCAGGATAGACCACCCATGGCCACGCGATCCTCAGTCCCGGCGCAGCAAAACGCGCCCAACTATCTGGTGCCGTTCATCATTGTCACCGCACTGTTCGGCATCTTCGGGTTCCTCACCAGCCTGAATAATCAGCTGGTTGGCAAGCTGAAAGAGATCTTCAATCTGCCTTACGGGCCGTCCATGCTGGCCACTTCGGCCTGGTTCTTTGCCTACCTGGTCTTCTCGGTTCCCAGCGGCAAACTGATCGAATGGGTCGGCTACAAGAGAACCATGGTGATCTCGCTGTTCATCATGGTGGCGGGCGCGCTGTTGTTTGTCCCCGCGGCCAATCAGGTCAGTTTCCCGCTGACCCTGACCGCCATTTTCGTGCTGGCTACCGGCGTCTGCGCTTTGCAGACCTCCGCCAATCCTTACGTTGCGATTCTCGGACCCGAGCATTCGGCATCTGCCCGGCTGAACCTGGCCCAGGCCTTCAACTCCGGCGCTTCGGCCATTGCCGGGTGGTTTGCCGCGCGCTTTATCCTGGCCGATACCACCAAGGTGTCCGACGCGCCAAGTCAGGCGCACATGCTGGAAATGCCCTATGTCTACATCGCCGCCGGCTTGCTGGTGCTGGGTTTCGCGGTCATGTTCATGCATTTGCCCACCATCAATTTGACCAGCGCCTTCCGCCCCGCCAAGGACGGCGATTCGCTGGTGGACCGCAGCATCTGGAGCTATTCGCACACCGTCCTCGGCATGTTGGGCATCTTCTTCTACGTGGGCGTGGAGATCTCGCTGGCCGCGATTTGCATTCAATTCTGCAAGGTGCAAGGGCTCAACAATGTGCAAATCGCCGGCATCCTGGTTACCGTCTACTACCTGCTGATCATGGCCGGCCGCTTTATCGGCAGCGCGCTGATGAGCGTCATCAAGGCAGAAAAGATGCTGGTGGTCCTGGGCATTCTGGGCGTGGCTCTCATGCTGCTTGCCATGGTCACGCATGGCCAGATCGCCATCTGGAGCCTGGTCCTCTGCGGCCTGGCCAACTCCATCATGTACCCGACGATCTTTACCCTGGGCATCGCCGAACTGGGACCGATGACCAGCAAGGGTTCGGGCGTGATCACCATCGGTAACGTGGGTGGCGCAGTGGTTCCGCCGCTCTTCGGTTTCCTGGTGGACAAGATCAACTTCCAGTTTGCGTTCATCCTGCCCGTACTCTGCTACCTCTTCATCGCCTACTACGGCCTCTCGGGATACAAGCCGCGCAAAGCGTAGCCAGCCAATCATCGCTTGTAACTGCGGCCCTGCGGATCTTTCCGGAGGGCCGTTGTTGTTTGGCATCGTCGATGCGCTCCGGGGAAGATCCGACGAGTCTGCAGGGCAGGGTGAGGTTTTGAAGGGCACGTTTGCTGGTATTCCGATCTGGCCCGCGTTTCTCACGGGCAGCGAAGGACAATAGCGCTGGCCTCCCGGCCCTCAGTCGCCTCGTCAGCCCATGCATTACGGAGTATCCCGCCGTCTGTTTGAAATGCGGGCTTGCCTGGGAAGCTGAGGTAGTATTTAGGTAACTTGGTAGAAATAGTAGATTTGAACTGCGATCTGTTGCATTAAGTGAGAGAATGCTAGTCAAAACTAGATTCACCAGTTGCACGAGTTGAGCATGACGTTGAATTTCGTTCTTAGCTGGCACATCTGGCCAGTTTTCGTTGCATTGTGCCTGTTTACGGCTCTTGCAGCTTACGCGTGGCGGCACCGTTCGGTGCCCGGGGCGCTTCCCTTTACTGCGGGGATCGTCTTTACGATGCCTTGGGTGCTGGGTATCGGGTTGCAACTGCTTGCGGCAGACGCCGAGACGATGGTCTTCTGGACGAAGTTCCAGACCGTCTGGCAAATCCCCGCTTTGTCCTCCGGGCTGTGCTTTGCGCTCGAGTACGCCGATCTTGGCCGCTTTCTGACCCGCCGAACCATTGCGCTGCTGGCACTCCCGGCATTCATCTTTGTTTTGTTGGTCTTAACCAACAGCTTTCATCATTGGATATGGCTCGGCAGTTCTCCGGGGGTGTATGCGCGGCCGCCAATCGCCATGGGCGGAAGAATCGTAACCGCCTATGATTTCCTGCTCATGTCGCTTGTGCCGGCGATCTTTGTCTGGCTCTTCATCCGATCTCCACTGCATCGCTGGCCGGCTGCGCTTGCCCTGTTGGGACAGGGCGCTCCGAGGCTGGTGTACCTCCTGGACGGGAGAAGTTGGGGGCCATTTCTGAGGGGTGACGTGTTCGTTATCGCACTTCTGTTTCTGTCCGCCATGTATTCCCTGGTGCTGTTTCGCTTCCGACTCTTCAGTTTCATTCCCATTGCCCGGGGAACCATGATCGAACAAATGCGGGAAGGGATGCTGATTCTGGATACGCAGCAATCGATTATCGACTTAAACCCTGCCGCGGCAAAGATCCTTGGGATTTCAGTCGCATCCGCCAGGGGCGCCAATGCGTTGCAGATTTTCTCAATACATCCCGCACTGAGCGCGCGGCTCAAGGAAGAGGGAACAGGCCAGTCCGAAATCCATCTTGACACCGCTGGGAGCAGCCGTGACTACGTGCTTCACCTGTCGTCCTTGAAGAACAGGCGTGGATTCCCGCTTGGCCGCATTTTTCTTTTTCACGATGTTACCGAGCAGAGGCGGGCTGAAGCGAAGCTCCAAGAGCAGCAAAATGCGCTGGCCACATTAAACGAGCGAGTGCGGATCGCGCGGGAGTTGCACGACGGCTTGGGCCAGGTGCTGGGATACGTGAAAATGCAGGCTGAGGCGGCACGGTGCTTTCTGGCTCAGGGAAAGCAGGGCGAGGCGGACCGCTGCCTGGAGCAACTCGTCTCCGTAGCTCAAGAGACGCACACCGACGTGCGCGAGTATATTTCGGGCGCAGATGCGGGCATGACGGCCGAATTCGGATTTCTTGCTTCCCTGAAGCAATATCTTGCACGGTTCACTGAGTGTCATCAGATTCAAACGGAGTTGAATGTTCCCGCCGAGGTAGCCGAACGCGCGTTCGGGCCCGCGGTTGAGGTGCAGTTGTTGCGCATCATTCAGGAAGCGCTCACCAACGCCAGAAAGCACGCTCGCGCGGGGGCTGCGTTTGTCAGCCTGCGCATCGAGGACGGCAAAGCCCGAATCACGGTTGCCGACGACGGCGTTGGTTTCGATGTGCATCAGTTTCCGCACGATGCTCAGCCGCACTTCGGACTGAAGTTCATGCGCGAGCGCGCCGAAGAAGTGGGTGGCTGCGTAGAGATTCAATCGGAACCCGGCAAGGGCACACTGGTCATCGTTCGAGTTCCGTTCAAAGAGGGGGTCGCTCGATGAGAGTTGTGCTGGCGGACGACCATCCCCTCTTTCTCGATGGGCTCAAGAACCTGATTACTTCTCGTGGCCTGGAGGTTGTGGGCACGGCTTGCGATGGGTGGGAGGCGTTGGATCGGGCGCGCTCCCTCAACCCCGATCTGGTCTTGATGGATGTGCAGATGCCGCGTCTCGACGGATTGGCCGCCACGCGGTTGATCAAGGCCGAAATGCCGCGGATCAAGGTGGTCATGCTCACCATGGATGACCGAAATGAATCTTTGTTTGAGGCGATCAAAAGCGGCGCGTCCGGTTATTTGTTGAAAACAGAGAATACCGATGTCTTCTTTCAGTCGCTACTCGCCATGGCGGAGGGTCAAGCGCCGCTCTCCGCCGGGCTGGCGGCGCGCATTCTGAAGGAGTTCGCGGAGCACCCGGACGATACCCGGAAGGTCGCGCCGGAAGATGGGCTATCGACGCGGCAGCGTCAGGTGCTGGCGATGGTCGCGTCGGGTATGACGTACAAAGAGGTTGGCGCGAAACTCAATCTTTCGGAACGAACCATCAAATATCACATGGGTGAGATCGTGCAGCGGCTCCATCTGGAGAATCGCTCCCAGGTCATCGAGTATGCCCAGCGGATTCCGCTGGCTTAGAGCGGTTCCACAATTAACGTGCCCTTGCCTCCAGCGTGCAAGGTGTCATTTTCTTGAGGAAGATGCCACTTTGGATCAGCGGCTCCGGGGTACAGCAATTGTGGAACCGCTGTAGCCGCAGCCCACGCGACGAGGACCTTGCGACGGAGCCAGTCCGCCAGGCTGCCCTTTGTCATTTGACTGTACTTTTATACCCCTCCGACTGTACCTCAACTGTCTCTGAAGGACAGTGCGGAAGCCCTTCCGTCAGGCTATAACCGTAACTGAACTCACTTTCAACTATGCGAACAATCGTGATCTGCGGAAGGTCGCTTATGGCCTCCAGCGTCGCCGAAAGCTTGCGCGGCTGCGCGGGCCTCGAAGTGCTGCAGTTAGAAGTTGCGGACTTCGATCCCGGGCCGAAATCGACGACCGTCTCTCCGCACGCGGTAATCGTGGATTTGTCCGTGGTGCAACTGGATTCGCTCTCGGTCCTGCTAAGGAAATATCCCGATCTCCTGCTGGTCGGAATCGACCCGGCCAGCGACGAAGTGATGGTGCTTTCCTCCCATCCCGCGCGCGCCATGAGCACGGATGCATTGCTGCAAATCATCGAAAAAGACCTGTCTCATAGCGAGAAGCCGCAATGAGCGACAACTCCATATTTCATTTGCGATTTTATTTGCGCGTATCGACTTTGCGTATATCGACGCCAGGGCCCCGGTTGAGTGCTTCAGGAAGTCGAACAGCAAATCATTTAGCTCTGCCGTTGAAAGCGACGCGGGGTCGCCGCGCTGAGAGTGCCGAATTCATCTCGCGGTGTATGCCGCGGTAGCTCCGTTTTGCGCGACCTGAAGCAATTTGGGGCGCACACAAGAAAAACCGCGTCTGTTCCGGGCATTGCTCCCACGACGCCAGCAAGAAGAGGAAGACACATGTTCGATGCGAAGACGTTCGAGACCGCGATGATCGAGAGCCCAATGGCTCAGCCCAGCCAGACCACCGAGTTTGCCGCTCCCGCAAGTGGAAAATGGCGGATCGCGCGGGTTTTCTACGGCGTCTTGGCGACGATGGCTATGTTGATTGCGCTGTGCGTGCCCGCGGCTGCCGGTTCCCTGGCTCAGTTGACGGTGACCACACTGGTTGACACGAGCGACTCCAGCCCGGACTGCACCAGCGGCCAGGGCAACACGTGTTCGCTGCGTGACGCCATTGCGGCGGCGAATGTCGACGGCGTGGCCACGATCAGCTTCAACGTGACAGGGACCATCACGCTATCGAGCGCGCTGGTGATCACGTCAGACGTGACCATCACCGGACCGGGGCAAAACCTGCTCACCGTCTCCGGCAACAATCAATATCCGGTGTTCGTCTTCGCTCCGGGGCTGCCATCAAGCATGCATTGGCTCATCTCCGGGCTCACCATCGCCAACGGAAACAATTTCACCTATGGCGGCGGCATCTCCAACTTTGCCACGCTGACGGTGACCGATTGCACCTTTACGGGCAACTACGCCGCGAGTGGGGGCGGCGCCATCTACGGCGGCAACGGCACGCTGACGGTGACCGGCAGCACCTTCACCGGCAATTCCACTGCTCCCGGCACCCTCGGCGGCTCCGGCGGCGGCATCCTCGGCCGAAGCACGTTGTCGGTGGCCGATAGCACCTTCTCCGGCAATTCCGCCGGGTACGGTGGCGCAATCAACGCCGAGGCCATTTCGGCGACGGTGACCAACAGCACTTTCACCGGTAACTCCGGCGTTCACGGCGGCGCCATCAGTAGCAACAGCAGTTTGATTGTGACCAACAGCACCTTCTACGAGAATTCCGCCCAGTCTGGCGGCGGCATCGACCAGATCGGCACTACGCTCACCGTGACCAACAGCATTCTGGCCGAAAACGCGGGCGCCGATTGCGTCGTCAACGATGGTGATTGCGGCTTGAGCGGGGCCAGCGGCAATGTCGTCGTCGACGGCAGCACCCTTCTGCCTCCGCTGGGCAAGCTTCTGGCTCCGCTGGGCAACTACGGCGGAACGACGCAAACCATGTTTCCGCTGCCTGGCGGTCCGGCCATTTGCGCGGGCGTTGCGAGCCTGGCGGTCGCCGGCGGCAATCCCCTCACATCCGACCAGCGCGGTTGGCCGCTGAACACTTCGTGCGTGGACGCGGGCGCGGTGCAGTCGAACTATCTGACAGTCAACAACCTCGGCGACACATTGAACACCATCGACACGACCAGTTGCTCGGACGGCCAAGCGAACACCTGCACACTGCGCGACGCCTTGACGCAGTCCAACATGGCCAGCACGGCCGGGCAGGCCGACATCGATTTCGCTTCTTCTCTGTTCTCCTCGGGCACTCCGGCCGTCGCTACGCCCGGAACGGTGGCCCTGACCGCAGCGCTGCCTCCGATTGGAGGGACGTTGTTCCTCATGGGGCCGGGCGCGAACCTGCTGACCGTCTCCGGAGGTGGATCGTCCACAGTGGGCAGCATCTTGGTGATCTCGCAGACCGCGAGCACCTATATCGAGGGGCTAACGATCGCGAACGGGCTCGCTTCGCTTGGTTCGCCGAGCGGATCCTATGGAGGCGGCATCCTGAACGACGGCAGCCTGACCCTTGCCAATTGCGCCATCACCAACAACCAGTCCGTAACGGGCGGCGGCGGCGGTATCTACAACCAGAACGCCTCGATGACCATCACCGGCTGCACCATCTCCGGCAATTCAGTGGTTATGGGAAGCGGCGCCGGTATCTATAACGACATCTCGTCCGAGATGACGATCGTAAACAGTACGATCACCGGAAATACCGCCGTTCTCGCAGGCGGCGGCATTTTGAACCAGGGTGGGCTGACGTTGAACGGCAGCACCGTAACAGGCAACACTGCCAACATTGCTTCCGGCGGGGGCATCGACAACACGGGCACGGCGACGATCGCCAACAGCATCGTAGAGGGCAATCTCTCGGCCCCTGGCATGAACGTCGACGATTGCGACGGCTGCGGCACGCAAAGCACCTACAACATGATCAATAGTTCAACCACGGTTGCGGTCGCTCCGCCTGCTCTGGGCATTCTGGCTTACAACCCGTCGACCGCTCCATTACAGACCATGTTGCCTGTTCCCGGCAGTACGGCTATCGGCGCAGGCAGCAAGGCGCTGGTACCTGCCGGGATCACCAGCGACGAGCGAGGCTTCCCGCGGCAGCTCGGCAGCATCGTGGACCTGGGCGCGGCGCAGACCAATTACATAGGGGTGCGGTTTGAGCAGGCGCCGACGGACACGATTGTTAACAACATCATGACGCCTCCTCCTTCGGTTCGGGTGTCTGAGATCAATGGCTACAATTCGCACCCGGATGATGTAGCCGGCATTCCGATCACCCTTTCTTTCAGCGGCGGGTCCGGCGAAATTAGTGGCTTGCTGACGGAGACTACGAGCTATTCGGCAGCCACCGGCGACACGGTGGCACTCTTCTCCGGTCTTTCAGTGAATACTATCGGGACGGGAGATACGTTCACGATCACCTCGCCGGCGATCGGGAGTTCATCCATTGTCAGCAACACGTTCAACATCTGGAGCGGCCTAACACAGCTTGGCTTCGGAACGTCTCCTGCAACGCCGATTTCGTCTGGCGGCAATGCGGGTTCCGTCACGGTGCAAGAGGAGGGGAGCGACGGCTCAACCGTAACCTCTGCCGGAGACACAATTACGTTGACGGTGACCGGGCCCAACAGCTACGCGGCGAGCTACACAGCGACGGCCGTTGCCGGCGTGGCGACCTTCGACCTTTCCAGCGTGCCACTGACGGTTTCCGGCAATTATTCCTACGCGGCATCGATCTTGGGTAACAGTTCTGTCACTCCCGCGAGTTCTTCCGAGTTGGTGATCGGCGCGGCGGCACAGGTCGCGGTGCTCTCTTACCCCACAACAACCTATGCGGGCATTCCGGGGACGGGCACGGTGCAGGTGCTGGACGTAAACAACAATCTTGCCTCGCAGTTCTATGGCACGGTGACGGTGACGACGAGCGAGAGCGCGACCCCGATTTCCGTCTCGGTGATTTCGGGATACGGCAGTTTCACGGCAACCTTTGCTTCCGGCGGCGCGAGCCAGAGCATCACGGGAAGTTATCCCGGTTTCGTTTCGATTCCAGAGACAGGCATTACCGTCAGCATGTTGCCGCAGTTCGTGGTGACGACGGCGGGCGACGATGCCGGCAATTCCTTGGAGTGCACCGATCAGAGTCTGCCGAATGCCACGCCCGATAGCGCATGCTCGCTGCGCGCCGCGGTGGCTGCGGCAGCCCCCGGCAACATCACCTTCTCGCCGACGGTCTTCGCTGCGGCGACTTCGATCAATCTGAGCGCGGTCCAGGGAACAATCTGGATCTATCCTCTGACAATCATCACCGGGCCGACCGGCGCCAATGGCGCAAACCTTGTAACGGTCAACGGACCAGGCGGCTCCGCGGCAACACCATTCACAGTCTTCGGAAACCTTTCTTTCGGAGGCGCGGAAAAAAACCCGCTCCAAATATCGGCCAATAGCTCGCACCAGCTGAAGGCCAACGCCCTTACCAAGGTGACCAGCAATTTTAGCCTCATGGGCGCAACATTCCCCTCACTGCTGTCGAACCTGAACATCTCGAATGGCAACGGCGGCGCCGATGGAAACGGCTTGGATAGCAGTGGCGGCGCCGGCGGTTTGAATAACTACGGCACGCTGATAGTCAACAACTGCGGGTTTACCAACAATACCGGCACCGATGCCGGCGCGATCTACAACTTCGACGGCACGCTGACAGTCAACAACAGCACATTCACCGGAAACAGCTCCAATGGCGGCGATCCCTATGAAGATGGCGACGCCGGAGCCATCTTCAACGATTCCTCGGATGGCAATCCTTTTGATTACTCCGGTGGCGGGTCGTTGACCGTGACCAACAGCACCTTCGTCAGCAACATCGGTGTATTTACCGGCGGGATTCTCAACTACCTGCAAGCTCTGACAGTCACGCAGAGCAGCTTCATCGGCAATACGTCAATCGGTTGGGAGGGCCCAGATGGTGGCGCCATCAACAACCTTGCGACCTCGGGCGTTCAAGAGGATGGACAAGACACAATTAGCGCCAGCTTCAAATCGAACGCTCAAAGGAGCAGTGTTTCGGCGCACAGCGCAATCTTTCCCGCCTGGAATCAACAGTTGAGCCAGTCGAGAAGGAACGGCAAAGCCAGCTTCGCGGCAAACGCCAGCACGCTCAACAACATAGGCCCCGAACCGATGATAATGAGTACGCCGACCGTGACCAACAGCATCTTCAACGGCAACGGGGGCAGCTTTGCCGGCGGGATCTCGAACGTTGGAGCCATGATCGTGACCAACAGCGCTTTTGCCTGCAATGGCGCTTCTCCGGTGACGTTCGATCAAAACGGCACCGCCAGCTGCAACGGCAACACTGCGAGCGCCGTACCCTTTGCAGGAGCCATTGGAAACTATGGTCTTTTCTTCGAAGATCAACCTGCCGATATGACCCTGAGCGGCAGCACATTTGCCAACAATATCGGTGCGGTTGCAGGCGGTATCGGAAGTTATGAGACGGAATTATTGATCTCCGCAAGCACCTTCACGGGTAATACTTCGACGGGATTAGTCGATTGGCCCCCCGACGCCGGCGCAATCTTCAATCTGGATGGCTTGGCGGTCGTGGCGCACAGCACTTTCGGCAACAACAATTCAACCTCAGCAGCCGGCAGCGGCGCATTCGACAGCACGGGTTTACTTGTATTGGTCCGCGACACGATAACCGGTAATACCGGCTTTGAAGGCGCTGTCTATTCGAATGAAGCCGAATTGGTGCTGGGCAACAGCATCGTCTCCGGGAACTCAGTCACCACAGGAACCAACGATCCCGATATCAATGCCTCCGGCCAATTTGAGAATGCCGGCGGCAACGTGGTGGATGCCGGGCTGGCCGGTCTTGCGCAACTGGGGAACTTTGGCGGGCCGGTCGTCAACGTCGGCGTCACTTCAACCCCGATGCCGACGCTGACCATGATGCCACTTCCCGGCGGGGCGGCTATCTGCGCCGGCTCCGCGGCAACCGCAGCACAGATGACCTCGGAAGCGGCAGAGTTTGGAAACCCTTTCCTGCCGGTGACCGACCAGCGCGGCCTGGCCAACACCAACACCACCTACCCTGGCTACACAGCCGACACCCCGTGCGTGGACGCGGGCTCGGTCCAGACCAACTATGCGCTGGCCTTCACCACTCAGCCTCCCGCGACGGTGCAGTCGGGCTTAGCCTTCACCAACGCGAATGCTCCTCAGGTTACGCTGAGCGAGAGCGGCATTGCCGCCGGCATCAACTCCTCGGCAGCGGTGTCGGTTAGCAGCCCGGCTACCATGAACTCTTCATCGCTTAGCTTGGGTCTGGGCCTGGGCACCTTCAGCGGATATTCTGTCAACTCCGCCAGTGCCATTCCCGCCGCGGCATTGACGGCCACGGTGGGCCTGAACCCGGCACTGCAAACGCCGCTGTCGCTGACGGCAAGCAGCAACAGCTTCGGCCTCATCGTCATCAATCTTCCGGTTGCCACGCTAGCCAACGGCCAGGTTGGAGTTGCCTATTCGTCCGCGATCACGCCCGCAACCGGTGGGACTGGCGCGATTACTTACGCGGTGACCGGGGGCGCTTTGCCCGCCGGACTGGCCATGTCCACAGGCGGCGTCATCACCGGCACACCGACGGCGGCTGGTTCCTTCTCCATCACCGTTACCGCGACCGACAGCGCCAACGCCTACGCCGCGCAGAACTATCCCTTCTCGATTGCCGCGCCGGCCATTGTGCTGACCCAGGCCACCACGACCGGCGTCTACGGTACCAGCTACAGCAGCGGCGTGACGGCCAGCGGCGGAACTGGCGCATACGCCTACGCGGTAACCACGGGCTCTCTGCCCGCGGGGCTGATCTTGAATGCCGCCACTGGCGTCCTTACCGGAACTCCAACCAACGCGGCTGCTTACAACTTCACCATTACCGCGACCGATAGCAGCACCGGAACCGGAGCACCCTTCACCGGCAGCGAGCAGATCAAGATCACCGTCGGCAAGGCTCCGCTTTCGGTCACAGCCAACAACGCTTCGATGACCTACGGCGGCACGGTTCCGACCTTGACCGGCACGCTGTCTGGCATTGTGAACAGCGACGCCATCACGGCGACCTACGCGACGACCGCGACCTCGGCGTCTCCGGCGGCTGCTTACCCGATCACAGCGACTCCGAGCGGCGCGAATCTGGCGAACTACACGGTGACGAACAACGCAGGCGTCCTTACGGTTGGCAAGGCTCCGCTTTCGATCACAGCCAACAACGCTTCGATGACCTACGGCGGTACGGTTCCGACCTTGACCGGCACGCTGACGGGCATCGTGAACAGCGACGCCATCACGGCGACCTATGCGACGACAGCGACCTCGGCGTCTCCGGTGGCTGCTTACCCGATCACAGCGACTTTGAGTGGCGCAAATCTTGCGAACTACACGGTGACGAACAACGCAGGCGTCCTTACGGTTGGCAAGGCTCCGCTTTCGGTCACAGCCAGCAATGCTTCGATGACCTACGGCGGCACGGTACCGACCTTGACCGGCACGCTGACGGGCATCGTGAACAGCGACGCCATCACGGCGACCTACGCGACGACAGCAACCACGGCGACTCCGGTGGCTGCTTACCCGATTACTGCGACTCTGGCCGGCGCGAATCTTGCGAACTACACGGTGACGAACAACGCAGGCGTCCTTACGGTTGGCAAGGCTCCGCTTTCGGTTACAGCCAACAATGCTTCAATGACCTACGGCGGCACGGTACCGACCTTGACCGGCACGCTGGCGGGCATTGTGAACAGCGACGCCATCACGGCGACCTACGCGACAACAGCAACCACGGCGTCTCCGGTGGCCACTTACCCGATTACAGCGACTCTGGCCGGCAGCGCATTGACCAATTACACGGTGACCAACACCGCCGGCACACTGACCATCGGCGACGCCACGCAGTCGATTACGCTTAGCGCCGGCACGCTGGCTTATGCCGCAGGCGTACCTTTTGGCACGGCGCCTCTCGCGCTTTCGGCAAATGGCGGCGCATCGGGTAATCCGGTGGTCTTCACGCTGATCTCCGGTCCGGCGACGATGGGCGGCAGCACACTGACCATCACTGGCGCAGGCACGGTGAAGATTGTCGCAAACCAGGCGGGCAGCGCCAATTTCACCGCTGCGCCGCAGGTAGCCGAAAGCATTGTTGTCCAGCAGGCGCCTCCAGTGGTGAGCCTGACGGCCAGCACTCCAACAACGTTCCTCCAAAACACCGTTACCCTCACTGCAACGGTCACTTCCACAGCGGGCGTACCGACCGGCAAAGTGAGCTTCCTGGACGGCGCGACTCCATTGGGTACGGTCGCGCTGACGAACGGCACGGCCAGTTTGCCGATAGCAACGCTCGCCGCAGGAACGCATTCGATCACCGTGGATTACGCGGGCGACACAAACTTCCTGAGCGCAGCCAGCAGCGCGATGCCGGAGTTTGTAGAGGACTTCACGGTCAGCAGCGACGCCACGGTCAACGATGCAAATCAGACGGTGACTCCTGGCTCGACGGCGCAATTCACCTTTGTCGTAACTCCTCCCGCAGGCGGCACCTTTGCCCAGGACGTTACACTTTCGATCAGCGGGCTGCCGGCGGGCGCGACCTATACCTTCTCGCCTTCGGTGCTCAAGGCGGGTGCGGGTGCAACCACGGTGGTCCTGTCGATTCAACTGCCGCAGACAAGCGCGATGGTCCAACCCGTCCACGGGATGGGCCGGGGAATGATGCCCCTGGCGCTGGGCCTGCTGCTGCTGCCCTTTGCGGGCCGTCTACGGCGCGCATCCAAGCGCTTGCAACGCGGTTTGATGCTGTTGTTGCTGATCGGCGGCAGCCTGGCTGGGGCGCTCGGCGTAACCGGCTGCGCAGCCGGCGGCGGCTTCTTCAGCCAGCAGCAAAAAACGTATACTGTGACCGTGACCGGAACCTCGGGCGCACTGTCGCACTCGGCAACCATCACATTTACAGTCGAGTAACTCCTTCGGGCGGGTAGCTCGGCAGGCCCGAGCTTCCCGCCCCGCGGCACAGAAAGCAACCAGGAGAACCAGCAATGCGTGGAACGATTTGCGGTAAAGTGCTCCTTGCGAGCGTAAGCATGATCTTTGGTCTGAGCACCTGGGGGCAGGGAACCGATACCAACCGGGTAACTCCGGTGCGGGTTGACTTGGCAGTGACGTATAACGCGGAGCGAGCGAATCTGGCTCCCAGTAACTGCGGATGCTTCTGGCTCAACGGCGCGAGCATGGAAGCGTCGATTCGGTATCCCCACGGCTTCGGCCTGGCGGCCAGCGTCAGCGGCGCGCATATCGCCAACGCTGCGCCGGGCATCGATATCAATCGCATTGTTTATCTGACGGGCGGGCGCTACACGCACGCGCTTGCCGCCGATCCGAAGGCTAACCCGGCACGCAAGCTCGACTTCTTCGGCCAATTGCTCTTTGGCGCCGCTCACGGATTCGGTGGCGCCTATCCGGCGGCCGGCGGAGTTACAGCCACCGCGAATTCATTCGCCATGCAGGCTGGCGGCGGCCTCAACATGCCGGTGACCCGGCGCCTGGGGCTGCGACTGCTGGATGCCGAGTATCTCTTCACCGCCTTGCCCAACAACGCCTCCAATGAGCAAAACGACCTGAGGCTCGGCGCCGGCCTGACCTACCGCCTGGGCAAGTAGAGAGCGCAGAAGCAGCGCTTGCCCAGCAGGTTCTCGCCCTCGGAACGCGCATCCCGCAAAGGGCTGGATTGAGGGTGCGAGCCTCATTGTCGACGAGGCTGGGCATGCGCGGGCCGATCGTAGCCAGCGATGGTCAGCGACGTCAGCCGCTTGAGCCTCGGGAACTCCGGGGCGTTCTGGGCACGACCCTTCCGCCCGAGAGCGAGCTTGCCCGGGCCAGCGGTAGGCCTGTGGTTACGCGACGATGATCGATACAAATACTTTCAGCCTATGCGCCTGTGGAATCCTTCTGTCTTGTGGCCTTGACTGCGGACATGATGCCTGCACCAATCATGACGACTGCGCCCACGACGATCCAGTGGACCGGCAAATGAACCAGGCGCGCAGCGTAAACGAGCCCACCTATCAGAATTGTGAATCCGGCAATGTAAATTCCAAATGACATAGAGACCCTTTCAGCAAGTCGATAGTATGACCTGCGCCTATGGTTTCAAGTGGGCAAGACGCTTTGAAGAAGGTTGTCACGACAGTCGGAATAGGCCTGTACCGCATAGCTACAACACTCATAGACTCAGAGCAGCGTCGCCGAAGGTTTACCGGCAGCCTCAACGTTTGCTCCAATATCATGCGCTCCGCCGCCATCTCGCGATGAGCAATCGAGACCAGAACCGGCAGAGAATAGCAATCACAATAAGGCAAGCAGGGTCGATTGCTTGGTGCAAACAGTTGTCCGTTTGAGGAGTCAACTTGCACGGAGAAATATCGGAGCAACGCAAAGAGGACATTATGACAAGGTGCACACATTCCGAAGCGGCCGACCTTCATACGCAGGCTGCCAATGCACATCTCGCCGCCGAGCACGAGTCGCTGTCAGGAGACCCGAAGTCTGCGGCGGAACTCTCCGTAGTTGCGGACGAATTCGCCGTCAAGGCCGCTCGGCTTTCGAGAGACATCATGCAAGAGGCGCCTCCTGCTTCGATGGGAGAGCTGAAGTTTGAAGAAGACGCCACTCCAGCTAGAGAAGAAAAGCCCTCGATCTAACGCGGCAACCAACATAATGGAGAGATATTGAATGGCCGTCATGATGCAGGCATTCTACTGGGATGCGCCAATCAAAGAAAACAAGCGCGGGGAGTGGTGGAACTTCGTTGCGGAAAAAGTCCCGCAACTGGCAGCGGCCGGATTCGATTCGCTGTGGTTGCCTCCCTTCAGCAAGGCAGGGAATCCGGATTCGAACGGATACGATCTGTACGATTATTTCGATCTGGGAGACTTCGATCAGAAAGGCTCCGTAAAGACCTTGTACGGGAACCGCGCCGAACTTGAGAGCCTGATCAAAGTGATGCGGGAGCACAAGATCAGCGCGATCGCAGATATGGTGATCAACCATAACTCAAATGCGGACGAGGAAGAAACCAACCCGTTGAACGGGACCAAAGGCTGGACGAAATTCAATCCCAAGAGCGGGAAGTTTCCCCGCGACTGGAATTGCTTCCATCCAAGCCGGTATGAGCGAGTCATGATCGGGGGCGAGAACTTTGGTGGTTTCCCGCATCTCTGTCATCGTAATCCTCGCGTGTACGCGGCGATGTTCGAGTACGCACGCATGGTTATCGAGGAACTTGATTTCGTCGGTCTCCGCTTCGATTTTGTGAAGGGTTTCAAGCCCTGGATGATTGGGGTACTGGCGAAGTATTTGTACCAAAAGAAAGATGGCAGCGAATTTACTCCTTTTGTGGTTGGAGAGTATTGGACCGGGCCAGAGGAACGCGGAGTTTCCCGCGTCGCCTCGTGGATATTGCGTTTAAGCCCCAGCTTAGGGTGATGCATCAGGTTCCGGGCCCCCGTCCATCGACAAACGCGAGATTAAAAATCGACATCTGGGCGTTAGGTAGAAAACGACGTTGAAACCGACTTGGGTGAATGGGCATCTCACCAACCAGTGAAGTGAATGTCAAATCCTTGTGCGATTGGGAGCGTGCGGATATTCCGTTGCCAAGTCTAAGTAATTCGATCCGTGTCGCAGGCTGCCGGCTCTTGGCGCGCCAGCACTCCATGAGATGGTTGCGCGCGACGGCAGTCGTATGTCTTTTTGCTGGAGCAGTTTCAGGTCTGTCTGCGCAAAGCGGACCGGCATCGGGCAAACAGGCCCCTGCGAGGCCAGCGACTGCTTCAGCAACCGCTGCGCAGATTCTTTTCAGCTACGAGGGGCAGAACGTGACGGCGATTGAAGTGGCCGGACGTCCGCAATCCGCTGCATCGGAGTTCGAGCCACTTTTTGTTCAGAAACCGGGTGAGCCGTTTTCGATCGACAAGGTCAACAGCACGCTTGCCGCTCTGAAGTCCAGGGTCAAGGCCGAGGATGCGCGCGTCGAAGTGGATGCCGAGGCGGATGGAGTTCGCGTGCTGTTCATCCTGGAACCCGCGGTTTACTTCGGGGTTTTTCAATTTCCAGGGGCGGAGCGATTCAACTATGCGCGTCTGGTACAAGTTGCCAACTTTGAGGCGCAAGCGCCCTTCAATGCGGCCGATGTAGAGCGGGATCGGCAGGCGCTGATTACCTTCTTTCGGCAACAGGGGTACTTTCAAGCGAAAGTGGACGCGGAGGTCAAGGTGGACACCGCGATTGGGCTGGCCAACATTCTGTTCCACTGCCGGCTGAATCTTGCAGCGAAGTTTGGAGAACTCGACATTGCGGGCGCGAGCGGGGAAGAAACCGCGGTTCTGAGCCACAGCCTGCAGACGTTATTGGCGCGCGGCCGGGGCGCCGCGATTCGTCCGGGCCATGCCTACCATTACTCAGCGCTCACCAAGGCCACCCAGTACCTGCAAACTCAGCTTGAAAAGAAGGGACAGTTGGGAGCACAGGTGACGCTTGCGGGCGCGGAGTACCATGCCGACACCAATCGCGCGGACATTCACTTTGCGGTGAAGCCGGGACCGGTGTCGAAGGTGACGATTGAGGGTGCGCACGTCTGGAGCTGGACGAAGAAGGCGCTGCTGCCCGTGTACCAGGGTGTGCAGGTGGAGGATGAGTCAGTGGAAGAGGGAAGGCTGGCGCTCATCTCGCATTTTCAGTCGAAGGGCTTTTTTGACGCGAAGGTTGACGCCCAGCTGAAAACGGATCCGACCGGCAAGACGGTTCTCTATCAAATTACGAAGGATAAGAAGCACAAGGTTGGTTCGGTGGAGATTGCGGGGAACAGCAATTTGCGGGCATCGGAACTGACGCCGCATCTTACTGTCACGAAGGGACACCTGCTTTCGCCGGGGAACTTCAGCCAGCAGCTTCTGCGCTCCAGCGTAAACAGTCTGAAAGCGGTGTATCAGTCCGAGGGCTTCAGCAGCGTGCAAGTGGCATCGAAGGTGACCAACCGCGGAGGAGATATCAATGTGCACTTTGTTGTTACGGAGGGGCCGCGGGACGTGGTGAACGCGCTGACCGTCCAGGGCAACGACACGTTGTCTGCCGCGCAGTTCGCGCCGAGTGGGTTGAAGGTGGCAGCGGGGCAGCCATACTCGCAGGCACACGTGGAAGCAGACCGAGCAAGCATCGTTGCGCATTATCTGCAGGCGGGGTATCTGAATTCCAGTTTTCATGAAACGGCAGCGGTGGTATCGAAAGACGATCCGCACCATATCAACGTGGTGTATCGCATCTACGAAGGGCCGAAGGTGATCGCTGGAAGTCTTATCACCCTGGGGCGCGAGCATACGAAGCAGCGATTGGTCGACCAGGATGCCGCCGATATCAAGCCGGGGCAACCATTGACCAAGTCGCAACTGCTGCTGGCGGGAAGCAAATTGTACGATCACACCGGTGTGTTCGATTGGGCCGAGGTGGATCCGAAGCGGCAAATCACTACGCAGAATGCGGAAGACGTGGTGGTGAGAGTGCACGAGGCGAAGAGAAATCAGATCACTTACGGGTTCGGATTTGAAGTGATCAACCGCGGCGGAAGCATTCCGAGCGGAACAGTGGCATTACCGAACCTGCCGCCGATTGGGTTACCGCCAAACTTTTCAACCAGCCAGGTAACGTTCTACGGACCACGAGGAACGTTTCAGTACACGCGCAACAATGTGGGTGGAAAAGGCGACTCGATTTCTTTTACGGGATTCGCGGGAAGGTTGGACCAGCGCGCTGCAGCTTATTACATTGTGCCGGGTCTTTTCTGGTCGCCGTGGAAGGCAACCACATCGATCTCCGCCGATCGCAACGAAGAGAACCCGCTTTTTTCATCGCAGCAGGAGCTTGCCACCACGCAGTTGCAGAGGCCGTTGGACAAAGCAGCGAAGAACACATTGTTTCTTCGCTACAGCTTCAGCCAGACGAACCTGACGCGCCTGCTGATTGAGGACCTGGTGCCGGTTGACGATCAGCATGTGAGGCTTTCCACCGTGGGCGTGAACCTGACGCGCGATACGCGCGATAATCCTCTGGACGAGCACAAGGGCGTTCTGGAATCGGCGGAAGTGGACATGAATGCGACGAAACTTGGATCGAGCGTGAATTTTGCCAAGTTTTCAGGACAAGCAGCTTTCTACAAGCAGGGCTTTCACCACATTGTGTTTGCCAACAGCTTGCGGGTGGGTATGGCGCAACCGTACGCGAGCAGCCGTGTGCCGCTGAGCGAGGAGTTCTTTACTGGAGGCGGCAACTCGCTGCGCGGGTTTCCACTGGATGGCGCAGGGCCTCAACGTCCAGTGGAAGTTTGCTCCAACGGCGGAACGGGCTGCAACAACTACATCAATGTCCCAAGCGGAGGCAATGAACTGATGTTGATCAACGCCGAGGCGCGCATCCCGATGACTATCAAGAAGGGGTTGAGCCTGGTGACTTTCTACGATGGCGGGAATGTATTTCCATCGGTTGGGCTTCACGATTTCACTTCTCTCTACAGCAACAATGTGGGGCTGGGGCTGCGCTATGCGACGCCCGTGGGTCCGGTGCGGATTGACGTGGGGCGGAATCTGAATCCGATTCAGGGAATCAGTGCGACGCAGTATTTCATCACCATCGGACAGGCTTTCTAGAGCGGAGAACACGATGAAGTTATCCGAGCTACTTGTCGAACTGCGCAATCCATCGAGCCCGCTCCGGCAGAATGCGCGGCGCCCGGTCTTCAAGGTGCTGGCCTGGATCTCGGTAGGGATGATGACGGTGACGCCGATCGTTGCCATCGGCGTTGCGATTCTGCTGAACAATGCGCGATTTCACAACTACCTGATTCGCACCGCGGAGACACAGGCCAGCGAGAGCCTGGGCGTGCGCGTGCAACTCGATAACTTTGCGGTGCATTTGTCGAATCTGAGCGTGGATTTGTATGGAGTCACGATTGATGGAGCGAGCCCTTACCCGAATCCGCCGCTGTTCGTAGCCGATCATGTGCAGGCAGGCGCGCGCATCGTGTCGATCTTGAGCAAGACATGGTACCTGGACAGCATTGAGATCGACCATCCAGTGGTGCGTGTATTCGTAGACTCCAAGGGGATTTCAAATATCCCGACGATCAAGAGCAGCGGGCAGAGCAGCAACACATCGGTCTTCGATCTCGGCGTGCGGCGCGCGGTGCTGGAGCACGGGGAGATCTACTACAACGACAAACCGGCGGAGGTTGCGGCGGACCTGCATGACCTGGAACTTAAGACCTCCTTCAACAGCCTGCTAAAGAAATACACGGGCAAAGTCGCGTATTCCAACGGACATGTGGTCTACGGCGCGCTGCATCCGGTGGCGCACAACCTGGATGTGCAATTCGAAGCGACTCCGACGACATTCCAACTGACGCAAGCGAAGCTTACGGCCGGTAACTCGGTGGTGTCGCTTGCAGCGGTGCTGAAGGACTACAACAATCCCGAAGTGCAGGGCAGTTACGACATTGTTCTTGACGGCAAGCAGGTGGGCGAGACGATGCACGAGCCTACGTTGCCGACGGGGATGCTGCATACCGCTGGGACGATTGCGTTCAAGCGCGTGCCAGGGCGCAAGGATCTGGATGCGCTGACGGTGGAAGGTAGCCTGGAGAGCAGGGGGCTCGATGCTCGCACAGCGGAGATGCACGTGCAGGTTAGCGACCTAAATGCGCACTATGCGCTGGCAAATGGCGATGTGTTGCTACGCGATCTGCGTGCCAGGGCGATGGGTGGCGTAGTCACTGCGCGTGGTGCGATGAAGAATATCGGCGGTGAACCGCATTCGGAAATGACGGCGGAGGTGCGCGGAGTTTCCCTTGGAGAGTTGGTTCGAGCGCTTGGGCCCGCGGCGCAGGCGAGTCACGTGACCCTGACAGGAGCCTTGAACGCGGAAGCGAAGGCCGCGTGGGGAAAGAACTTCGACGATCTTGTGGCGCACGCCGATGCGACCGTCAAAGGCGAAGTGCAGGGAGGACGCGGGGCACCGGACATGGCGGCAGTGCCGAATGGTACGACGAAGGACAGCGCGGTTCCGGCGACGTTCCCCGTTGAGAGTGCAATTCATGCCAGTTACAACGGGATGAATCAGCAATTGGCGCTGGAACAGAGTTATGTCAGGACTCCGCAGACCAATCTGACGATGAACGGCACAGTGAGCAAGCATTCGAGCGTGAGCCTTCAGCTGCAGGCCAGCGATTTGCGCGAAGTGGATGCGCTTGCGGAGGTGTTCCGAACATCTTCGCCGGGACAAACAATACAGCCATTCGGGCTTGCCGGCGCTGCGAACTTTCAGGGGAATGTGCAGGGGACTGCTGCGGAGCCGCATTTGACGGGGCAGTTGGCTGCGACGAATCTTCAATTCAATGGATCAAGTTGGAAGGTATTTCGTACTGCGGTGGACTTGAGCCCGTCAAGGTTGAGCCTGCAGCACGCCGATCTGGAACCTGCGTCGCATGGGCAAATCACGTTCAGCGCGAGCACGGGGCTGAGCAGATGGTCGTTCGCCGAGAACAGTCCGATCGAAATGAAGCTGAATGCGTCGCAAGTAGACATTGCAGAGCTGACCAAGCTGGCGGGCCAGCAGATTCCAGTAATTGGCACACTGAGCGCGGTGATTGACCTGCATGGGACGAAGCTGAATCCGGTTGGGAAGGGGAATATTGCGCTGGCGAACCTTAAGGCATTCGACCAACCAATGCAGTCGGTGAAGTTGGCGTTTGCGGGCTCGGGGGACGAAGTGCAATGCGACCTGGCGGTGGAGCTTGCTGCGGGGAGCATGAAGGGGAAGGCCACCATGCGCCCGCGGGAGAGGACTTACACTGCGGAGTTGGACGCGACCGGAGTGGATCTTGCAAAGCTTCAAGCGGTGAGCGCGAGAAACCTGAATGTTGCAGGCGTCGCGTCCCTTCATGCGAAGGGACGGGGCTCGTTCGACGATCCGCAAATGGACGCCACGCTGGAGATCCCATCTCTGAGTGTGCAAGGGCAAACCGTTACCGGCATCAAGTTGCAGGCAAACGTTTCGAACCATGTGGCGAATGCGACACTGCAATCTTCCGCGGCGAATACTTCGATGCAGGCCAAGGCTAAGATCGATTTGTCGGGCGACTACATGGCGGACGCAACGCTCGATACGCAAGCGATTCCGTTGGGTCCGCTCATTGCCCTGTATGCTCCGCAGGCCGAGGGAGTGACCGGCGAGACGGAGGTTCATGCAGCGCTGCATGGGCCGCTGCGGAATCAAAAGCAGCTTGAGGCGCACGCGACGCTCCCTGTGCTGAAGTTGGCGTACGGGAGCACGGTTGAGCTGGCAGCGTCAGCGCCGATTCACATCGATTACAAGGATGGAGTAATCGACGTGCAGCGTTCTTCGATCCATGGAACGGGGACGGACCTGCAGTTCGCAGGAAGCATTCCGGCCAGCGGCGATGGGCCCATGGCGTTGATGCTGGTGGGTTCGGTGAGCATGCAACTGGCACAGTTGTTCGATCCGGATATCAGAAGCTCCGGGCAATTGAAGTTCAACATCGATTTCCATGGCCCGGCAGACGGGGCGAGTTTTGCGGGTCAGATCGGCATTGTCGATGCGAGCTTTGCTTCGAGCGATTTGCCGGTGGGGTTGCAGCATTGCAACGGAGTTCTGACGCTAACCAGGGACCGGCTGAACATAAGCAGCTTCAAGGGAAATATCGGAGGGGGTACAGTAACCGCGCAAGGCGGGGTTGCCTATCGGCCATCGGTCCAGTTCGACCTGGGTATGAGCGCACAGGGAGCGCGGATCCTCTATCCACAGGGAATGAGGGAGAACGTGGACGCAAACCTGCGGCTCTCCGGGACAACGGAGACGGCGGTGCTGGGCGGGGTGGTGCACCTGTCGGACCTGTCGTTTACGCCGGGGTTCGACTTATCCAGTTTCCTGGCGCAGTTTGGGGGCGGAGTGGCAGCGCCTCCTTCGCGAGGCCTCGCGCAAAGCATTCAACTCAATGTGGCGCTGGATTCTACGAGCGGCGTGAACCTGACGAACAGAGAACTGAGCCTGGGCGGCACGGCAAATCTGCAACTGCGCGGGACAGCGACGGACCCGGTGGTTTTGGGGCGTGTGAATTTGACCAATGGCGACATCATTCTGAACGGGAACAGGTTTGTGCTGAACGGAGGTACGATTCAGTTTGTAAATCCGTCGGAGACGCAGCCGGTGGTGAATGTGTCTCTGACCACTTCGATTCAGCAGTACAGCATCGATCTTCGCTTTCAAGGGCCGGTGGACAAGATGCGGACCGAGTACAGTTCGGACCCCGCACTGCCTGCGGCGGATATCATCCACCTGCTGGCGTTTGGCCAAACGACCGAGGCAAGCAGTGCGACAGCGACACCGACGAACCAGGCTGCGGAGTCGCTGGTGGCGTCGCAGGTGTCAAGTCAGTTGACGAGCCGGGTTTCAAAGATCGCCGGGATATCTCAGCTCTCCATCAACCCGGTGCTGGCGGGCAGCAGCAGCCAGGGCCCGCCGGGCGCAAACATCACGATTCAGCAGCGCGTGACCGGGAATCTGTTTGTCACGTTCTCCACAAATGTGGCTTCTACGCAGAGCCAGACCATCCAGGGGCAGTACCAGATATCCCCGCGGGTTGCATTGAGCGCCACGCGCGATCCTAATGGCGGCGTCGCCTTCGACACGCTCATCAAGAAGAGCTGGTGAGGGCGAGTTTCGCCTCTAAAGGATTTCGGGCGAAGACGCGCACAATTCTTCGGCGACAATTCTGAACGAGGCAACACCTTCGCAATTCGAATTGTCGCCCGCCATTTGTCTGGGAGATCGGCCGCACCCGTTGGATGCATCGTGGATTGCGGCGCTGCAATCCGAATCATCCGCCCGCATTTGCCTCAGTCATAAACACGCCAAATGCTTTGGGCATGCGCAACACCTGGTTGGCCTGTTACCTTTCCATATGCCGGATGTGAGGCGCGCTCAGGTTACGCGTTTGGATGCGGCCACCTCCATCCGGTAATCTCCGGACTGTCAATGCCATGTTTGTAGGCATAGGCGCGGCAGGCGATCTGCCGATTGCGGAAACTCTCCTTCGCATGTCCGCCGATTTTCTGGAGCTTGGGCACGCGATCAATGGTATCGATGGCCAGGCTGAAGCGATCGATCTCGTTGTTGATCGCCAGTTCCATCGGAGTATTGATATTGCCCTTCTCCTTGTAGCCGCGCACATGCAGATCCCGGTTGGTGCGACTATAGGCCAGACGGTGAATCAACCACGGATAGCCGTGAAAGTTGAAGATGATCGGCTTGTCGGTGGTGAACAGCGAATCGAAGTCGCGACTTGTCAATCCGTGAGGATGCTCTGTGCTCGGTTGCAATTTGAAGAGATCGACAACGTTAATGAAACGAATTCGCAGATCCGGGAACTCGGCGCGGAGCAGAGCCGTGGCGGCCAGCGCCTCCTGGGTAGGAATATCGCCGGCGGCAGCCAGCACCACGTCCGGTTCAACCCCCTGATCGTTGCTCGCCCAGTCCCAGATTCCCAGGCCCTTGGTACAGTGTTCGACCGCGGCATCCATGTTCAGGTACTGCAGGTGAAGCTGCTTGTCGGAAACGATGACATTGATATAGTTCTCGCTGCGCAGGCAGTGGTCGGCCACAGAGAGCAGGCAATTCACGTCGGGCGGAAGATAGATGCGGGTGACGGCGGCGCTCTTGTTGAGGACCACGTCGAGGAAGCCGGGGTCCTGATGGGTGAACCCATTGTGGTCCTGACGCCAGACCGTTGATGTAATGAGCAAGTTCAGCGAAGCGATCTTACGACGCCAGGAAAGATGATTACAGATCGACAGCCACTTCGCATGTTGATTGAACATGGAATCGATCACGTGAATGAACGCTTCGTAAGAAGAGAAGAACCCATTGCGGCCGGTAAGCAAATAGCCTTCGAGCATGCCCTCCATGGTGTGTTCGCTGAGCATCTCGATAACGCGTCCGTCGGGAGCCAATTCGCCGCCATCCGCGTCTTCCGGAAAGGTCTCGGCGATCCAGAACTTCTTGGCAACTTCATAGATGGCCTGCAGCTTGTTCGATGTGTTTTCGTCGGGGCCAAAAACGCGGAAGTTGTTCATGTTGAGTTTCATCACGTCGCGCAGGAAGTTTCCCAACGGCGGAACATTTTCGAATTCGATGCCTCCGGGTTGGTCAATCTTCAAGGCGTAATCACGAAAGTCGGGCAGGCGCAGAGCTTTCTTGACGGCTCCGCCATTGGCGTGCGGGTTGGCGCTCATGCGCCGGGTGCCGACGGGCGCCAATTGCCTGAGTTCGGCCACCAGCCTGCCATTCTCGTCAAATAACTCTTCCGGCTTCAATCCGTGCATCCACTCTTCGAGAACTTGCAACTGTGCGGGGTCCTTCTTGACATTAGGCAGCGGGACCTGGTGGGCGCGCCAGGAGCCTTCCAGCCGGTGACCGCTCACCTCAAGCGGCGCACCCCATCCCTTGGGAGAACGAAGCACAATCATCGGCCAGCGCGGGCGAGTGGCCACGCCGGTGGTGCGGCACTCGGCTTGCGCTGCGCGGATCTCGTGGACGCAATGCTCCACCGTGGCCGCCATGGCCTGGTGCATGGTGTCGGGGTCCGATCCTTCGACAAAATAGGGAGTCCAGCCATAGCCGCACAGCAGGCTCTCCAGTTCTTCGTGGGTGATGCGCGCCAGCAAGGTGGGGTTGTTGATCTTATAGCCATTCAAGTGAAGGATCGGCAGAACCGCACCGTCGCGAATCGGATTGAGAAACTTGTTGATGTGCCATGAGGTCGCCAGTGGCCCGGTCTCGGACTCTCCATCGCCAACCGCGGCGGCAACAATCAGTTCAGGATTGTCAAAGGCCGCGCCACAGGCATGGGAAAGCACATAGCCCAGTTCGCCGCCTTCATGGATGGAGCCGGGAGTCTCCGGGGTGCAATGACTGCCGATCCCGCCGGGGAACGAGAACTGCTTGAAGAACTCGCGCAGGCCATCGTGGTCTTCGCTCTTTTCCGGGTAGACTTCGGAGTAGGTCCCTTCCAGGTAGCCCGGGGCCAGAACTCCCGGAGCGCCGTGACCTGGGCCGGCCATGAAAATCATGTCCAGATCCAGCCTCTTGATCATCCGATTCAAGTGCGTGTAGATGAAGGCGAGGCCGGGGCTCGATCCCCAATGGCCAAGCAATCGATTCTTGATGTGCTCCGCCTTTAGAGGTTCCTTCAGCAGCGGGTTATCGAGAAGATAGATCATCCCCAGCGCCAGATACTTGCAGGCGCGCCAATAGGCGTGTGTATTGCGCAGTTCGTCCGCGCTAAGGGGCGCACCTTGAATCGTGGATCGCGCGATTCCGTATGCGCTCAACGTACGGTCGGTCAATTCGGCAGCTTCTGCAATGGGGGCCATTCTGTTCACTCCTCGAATCTCGCTGCAAAGCCGGATCGGAGATCCATCGGCTTTGCCGCAAGCAGGTCATTTGTAAAAGGGCGAAACGTGTGACGCCAAGAAACTGTACCACATTGGATCGAATGCAAATTTATACCCACGCAGTGAAGAACGCCAATCAATATTCCAAGAAATGAAGGTTGCGCGTGGCGGCTCGTCCTTCTTGCAGCCGTGGGATCGTGTGAGCGAGGTCACGGATGTCCGGTCAAAAGTTGATTCTGTTCAACTGCTAACTGTACGGACGGGAGACGCAGGAATGAAACGAAACCGCAAAGGCTGCATTCATCTGACGCCGCACTCCGCAAACCTTCGCCATTCCTGGCTTCGGTGCGGTGTGCGGAATTGCTCAGAATGAGTTGTCGGATAGACAGAAGGTCGCCTCTGAACATTGCGCGCGCACCATCGCCGGAAAATGCAGATACTTGCCATTCGGAGCAATCAAGCTGCGCTCCAATTGACTGGAGGAAGTGTATCGGCCATTGATCAGCGGGGGAACGATCCCAGAAGCCGGCGCTCTCCGTTCGTCTTGAGAGAGCGAAGGGCAGAACGATTGGCTCGGAAACATCGACCTCCCATTGTATTTCTGCCCGGTGCGAGGATCGCTCGGTTTATCGCATTTATCTCGTTTCATCCGAGGCGTTTTGGTGGACCGCCGAGCACTCTCACCTGAGTGCCAAACAACGTGCACTGAGCAAATGCGACCATCACTCCAGAGCATTGTCGAATCATACTCGTTGCAACATGTTGGGATTGAAGCGGGAGCGGAGACGCTAGATAACCCAGGATCCGCAATCGACCAGACATCGAAAGACCCGCCCAGGTTGACACACTTGGGAACATGAATGAGCAGATACATTTTGCCATTCGCCTGAACGTTATCAAACGCAATCCGTCGCAGACCTGAGGAGGTCCTGACTATGAAACTGAGCACTCACGATAAGGCAACAGGCAAGATTCACGAAGTCAAAGGCGCAATCCGCCAGAAGGCTGGAGAGATCGGCAATGATCCCGACTTGGAAGCCGACGGAAATGCAGAAAAGATTGTTGGCAAAGTACAGAGCCTTGTCGGCAAGATTGAAAAGTCCTTGGGCGAATAGTTAACCGGCATCAACAACGAAGTAAGAGAGGTTGAAACAGAATGGCACAATCAGTACTGGAACAAATGAGCGAGCAAATTGACGAGACAGCCCACAAAGCTTCTCGAGCCGCATCCGCAGTCGCGGATGCATTTGAAGACGGCGTGACAACTGCTCGTCGTGTAGTAAAGCGTGGCGGGCAGGTTGTTACAGACGCGTTTGACGACTCCAAACGGCGGGTTCAGCGGAATCCGATTGAAGCCGTTGCCGCGACATTCGCTGCAGGCATTGCAACAGGAGCGGCAATCAGTTGGGTGCTAAGACGGAAGAGCCGTTAATCCGTATCCGATGGCATCTCCATCCATGAGCAGAGATCCGTTGATCGATGCGGCTCAGCGCGAACGTTGCCGCTGCGCCGCACACCGGATTCTCAGACCAAGACGGAGGTCCAAGCGCAATCCAGATTGTCGTTCCTTCACAGGAACAGAACGGGATCTCTTTCCAAGGGGTTCCGAACAGATGTTCCCTCCCGTTACCTCACATCGACAACGAGAATGCGAACGCCGGAGGCAATCGTTTGAACAATGTTCCGAGCAATGTTTCGAACAATGCCCCGATTGAGGCGAAAGATCGAACCGTTCACGGGCACTTTGGCAGGTTTGCAACCGTAGCTTGCGCATGGCTCGGATCCACCTGGGCTTTTCTTTGCGCAGCTCTGGTAATCGTTGTCTGGGGAGCAGCCGGTCCCGTTTTTCATTACTCGCAAACCTGGGCGCAGGTCATCAATACAGGCACGGGCATCGCTACGTTCCTGATGGTATTCCTGATCCAGAATACGCAAAATCGAGATGCGCGTGCGATCAATCTCAAGCTGAATGAGTTGATTCGCGCGATGGACAAGGCTCGGAACCAACTGATCGATATCGAGAAATTGAGCGACATGGAACTGGATGCGATGCAGGCCACTTACGAAAAGATCAAGGGAAACTGGACCGAGCGTCAGAAGCGAGTTGTCGGCGGACCGGCCGAGAAGTTGACAGAGAAATAGATCAGGACGAAACGGATGCGGTCTACGATCGAGGGCTGCGGGTCGTTGCGTAGAGTCCATTCAAATTCCCATCGGTAGCTGGATCCTTCCATGCGAATGGTCCGGACCAGTCAGGCCGTCCCTTTCCGAGATCGTAAAGGCGGCCGCGCATTCCCTGCGCTCGGCGGGGGGCGGCTGATCGGAGCGCGAACCTCGCCCAATCATCGGCGGGCGAGAAGCTTGCGCCGCGAAGGCCAGCCAAGATGACCGTCGCATCCCTCGAAAAGGCTTGCGGTGCGGTGCGGAATCGACTGTTTCCATAGTGTGAGAGTCAATTTTGCCGTGAACAAACGTTTCGTGGCGTTTGACACCGCACGTCGGCTCGGATATACAATCGAGCCATCTGGTGTCGGGAAGGCGGTGCAAGTCCGCCACTACCCCGTAACTGTAATCGCCGAGAACTGGACATGGAGCTTGCTCCGGCCACTGAGGGTTTCCTTGGGAAGGCTGTCTGGGTTCGCTGAAGCGAGAGTCAGGAGACCGGCCAGATGCCAATCTAGGCTTGATCCGGCTTCGATGGGAGAGCTGGAGAGCGTTCCCCTGTCGGCCAGGATAAGCGCCGGCGACGTGAAAGCTGCCTACACAATCAATCCCGCTGTCCACGGTGGAGTTGTATTCCGCGGTCAGAGGTAATGCATGAAGATGAGAGACCGCAAAACGGTCACGCTCGTTCTCGGCGGCGTTCGCAGCGGCAAGAGCCGTTGGGCGCAGGAGTTTGCCGGAAACTTCGAGCGTGTGGCCTATATTGCAACGGCACAGGCGCGCGACGCCGAGATGCAGGCGAAGATCCGACGCCATCGGGAAGATCGCCCCGCGCACTGGCAGACTCTGGAAGAACCGCTGGAGCTGGCGCGTGTTCTCATGGCGCACGGAGAGAACTTCGAACTATTGCTGATCGATTGCCTGACCGTATTTGTGTCCAATCTGATGGAAGCCGCGGAAACCGACCCGGCGAGCATGGGGCGGGGTATCGATGCATTTTTAGAGGCGTTGAACCTGGCTCCTGCCTCAGTGGTGTTGGTTTCCAACGAGGTAGGGAGCGGGGTGGTCCCGCCCTATCCAGCAGGCCGAATCTATCGCGATGCTTTGGGAGAACTGAATCAGCGCGTGGCAGCGGTTGCCGACAATGTGGTGCTGATGGTGGCCGGACTTCCGCTGGCGCTCAAAGGCAGCATCGGAGCGCGGCCATGATCGCCTTTATGGTGGCAGGAACCGCGAGCGGCGTGGGCAAGACAACGGTCGCGCTGACACTGATGGCGATGTGCCGCGAACGCGGTCTGCGCGTGCAGCCGTTCAAGTGCGGTCCGGACTTCCTGGACACAGGGCACCACAGCGCCATTTGCGGGCAGCCGTCACGCAACCTGGATATCTGGATGCTGGATGACGCGGCGAATCGCGACCTCTTTTTGAACAGCGCCCGCGACGCCGATGTCGCGATTGTCGAAGGCATGATGGGGCTCTACGACGGCGTTACCGGCGGCGGCGAGGATGGAAGCGCGGCGCAGATTGCGAAGCTCCTGTCTCTGCCGGTTGTGCTGGTGGTCGATGCCGGCAAAAGCGCGCGAAGCATTGCCGCTGTGGTGAAAGGCTTCGAGAGCTTCGATCCAGACCTGCGCTTTGCAGGCATCGTGCTCAACAATGTGGGAAGCGATCGACACTATCGCCTGCTTGAAACTGCGATTCGCTTGGTGACCACGACGCCGCTGTTGGGCCGCCTTCCAAAAGAAGCGGCCCTTGCGATTCCCGAGAGGCATTTGGGACTTCATACCACCGAAGAGACAACGTCGGTTGAGAATCGGTTGGCGGCGTTTGCTCAAACAGGACGGCAGCATCTCGACATCGCGCCGCTGCTCGATCTCTGTTGGCGAGATTCGGCGGAAATCAGCGCAGCTTGCCCGGTTCCGCGCCCGCAACAAACACTCGTGCGCATCGGCATCGCGCGGGACAAAGCATTCTCGTTTTACTACGAAGACAACCTCGATCTGCTTCGTGAGAACGGCGCGGAGTTGGTGAACTTCAGCCCCCTGTTGGATGCAGGGCTCCCGCGGCATCTCGACGCGCTTTATTTGGGCGGTGGGTACCCGGAGTTATATGCGGGTGAATTGAGCTGCAATAACGCGATGAACGCGGACATTCGCGCGTTCGCGGATTCCGGCAAGCCAATATACGCCGAGTGCGGCGGCATGATTTATCTGAGCCGGGCTCTGACAACTCTCGACGGACGCAGCTGCGCAATGGCTGGAGTGCTTCCGATGGAGTTCGAGATGACGCCGCGATTGGTGCACTTTGGCTATGTCCATGTGGAGTTTGCCGGGCAGTGTTTGCTCGGCGACAAGGGAACGCAGGTGCGTGGCCATAGCTTTCACTGCTCGCGCGTCCTGACGAGCAACTCAATACCAACCGCGTATCGGCTGAAGTACACGCTCTCTGGACGCGAGGAAGTTGAAGGCTATCAATTCAAGAATGTTCTGGCCAGTTATGTCCATCTTCATTTTCGCGGAAATCCAACGCTTGCCACATCGCTGGTGACAGCAGCATTGCAGGCTCGCGGCATGGCGGTGCAGCGATGAAGAGGCTTTGCGCATGGCTTGTCTTCTGCATTGCGGTTCCCGCTTGCAATGCACGCACGGTGACGGATCAGCTGGGGCGCACTGTCCAGGTTCCCGAGCATCCGCATCGGCTGGTGTGTCTGATGCCTAGTGTCGTGGACGATGTATATGCGCTTGGAGCCGGAGCGGATGTGATCGCGGTGACCGACTACACCAAGTATCCGGCGGAAGCAAAGGCCAAGCCGAGTGTGGGATCGATTTTGTCGCCTTCGATGGAAACGATCCTATCGTTGCATCCGGACCTGGTGCTTGGCAGCGCGGACATGAGCCACACCGAGACATTGCGGCAACTGGAGCGGCTTGGCATTACCGTATTCATGGTCTCGACGCATGGGGTGGGTGGGATATACGAATCCATTGCAAGCCTGGGAGTGGCCCTCAATCGGGAGGATTCCGCGAGAGAGTTGATTGCCAGGCTACGCGCACGCGAAGCAGCGGTGCGACGCCAAGTGAGCGGCAAGCCCGTGGTGAGCATCCTGATGCCGGTGGGCTATGACCCGATTGTCACCATCGGCAAACACGCCTTCATCACAGAATTGATCGAGATTGCCGGCGGGCACTCGGTTACCAGCGACATCGATCAGGAGTGGCCTCAAGTGAGTCTGGAAGCGGTGCTGGCGCGTGCGCCCGCAGCGCTTCTTCTCATACGGGGTTCGAGAATGTCGATTGAAAAACTTCGAGCGCAGCCAGGCTGGAGCAGCATGCCGGCTGTGACGAACAACAGGGTTTTTTACGTGGACGACCGGATCAATCTTCCGAGCCCGGTCGCATTCGACGCATTGGAGGAGTTAGCGAAGCAGATTCATCCGTGAGAGGTATCAACCACAACGAACCATAACCGCAGGACAGCTGGATGATCGGGAAGCGCGGTGCGATTCCGCCACTACCCCGTAACTGTAAGCGAAGAGGCGCGGCTTGTTTGCCACTGGAGAAGTTTCCGGGAAGGCAGCCGTCTGCTGTTGAGGCGCGAGTCAGGAGACCGGTCCAGCTGAAATCTTCCGAGGGGAAAACCATGTTCCGATATTCGCGCCTATTGTTGCTGACATTGATTGTCAGCCTGATCCTTTCCTTCACCGACCTTGCAAATGCTGCTCCGATTTCGGAAATTAGCGGCACTGTATCCGATCCATCGGGGGCTGTAATTCCAAATGCCAAGGTCGATCTGCTCGAAAACGCTGTGCCCGTCTTCTCCACCACCACCGATGGCAAAGGGCAGTACCATATCGCACGAAGTGCCGACTCCGGCACGCGTCTTCGCGTCTCTGCCGCGGGATTCAGCATGGCCATCCAAGCGATCGCGCCAATGAGAGATGGGCATGAACCGACCGTCGATTTCGTTCTTCAAATCGCGTCTCTTTCCGATCAGATTACGGTCACGTCTACGGGCGCGCCTACACCACAAGCACAATTGGGAGCGGCCGTCACGCTACTGGATGGATCCGACTACCAGGGGACGCGCGACCTTCAGGAGGGGCTACGGCTTGTCCCCGGACTGGAGGCCACGCAGACCGGGCAGGCGGGTGGGACGACTTCTGTATTCATACGCGGCGGCGGCAGCGATGCGAACAAGGTCTTGATGGATGGGATTCCTGTGAACGATATTGGCGGCTCTGTCGAGTTCGCCAACATGGCAAGCTCCGCGGTAGCGCAGGTGGAAGTGCTTCGCGGTCCCAACAGCGTCCTTTACGGATCGGACGCGCTGGCAGGCGTAATCAGTCTGACAACCGCGCGAGGAAGCACACCGCTGCCTCTGCTCACATACCTGGCCGACGGTGGAAACTTCAACACTTATCGTCAGGATGGCTCGCTTGGCGGCCAACGGAAGCAGTTCGATTACTTCGCAGACTACTCGCGCTTCGACAGCAGCAATTCGATTGCAAATGACGAGTATCATAATGGCACCCTGGCCGGGAGTTTCGGATGGAGTTTTTCGGAAGCCTCCAGTCTGCGCGCCACGATTCATCATGATCGCGTCGCATCCGGACAGCCGGGAGCAATTCAACTTTATGGCGTTCCCAACCAAGCCAAACAGGCCAATGAAGACTCCTACTTCGGAGTCACATGGGAAGACAAGGCCACGGCAGACTGGCACAATCTGTTGCGCTATGGTGGCCTGCGGTTGCGCTCGCAGTATACGGAGTTCGCGCCCGCGGGGACTGCGGAGTCCGGCTTTACTCTTGGAGCGCCTGTAACGATCCAAGGGGCAAACGGATATACCGTGAGCGGTCAGGCGCTGGAGTCCAGCGATGGACCTCCCTATCCGTACGCTTACCCCGGTTCGACGGACAAGGACTTCGTTTACGCGCAGTCGGACTACCGCTTCAATCCCCATCTTCTTGGGCTGGTTGCGTTTCGCTACGAAGGCGAACGAGGGTATTCGGGTGGCCCAGCGACATCGATCGAGCGCGGCAACTATAGTTACACCTTCCAAGTTCAGGGAGATATACACGACCGGCTGTTTTATAGCCTTGGCGGTGGTCTGGAAGACAACGGTCTCTTTGGAATTGCGGGCACGCCGCGCGCTTCGCTCGCATGGCGGGTAGCGCAGGGCGGTGCCGGGAGATTGTTCAGCGGAACAAAACTGCGCGTCAGCTTCGGTGAAGGCATCAAAGAGCCGGCGATCTTCGATCAGCTGAATTCGGTGCATCAGTACGTTTCGAGCGTCGCTCCCATCGGTCCCGAGAATTCAAGAACGTACGATGGCGGGGTCGATCAACTGTTGTACAGTGGACGCGGCCGCGTGAGCCTTACGCTCTTTCATAACGAGTTCACGAACGGCATCGAATACATCCCACAGCAAGGTCTCATCGATCTTGGGGTCTCAGCATCGGTAGCTGATGGCCTGCCTTATGGCGCTACAGTGAACTCGCTCGCATATCGGGCGCAGGGCATCGAAACAGAAATCGAGTTTCAGGCGACGCGGGATGTTTTTGTTCGCGCCGGCTACACCTATACCGATGCCCAGATTCAGCGCTCGTTCTCGAGCGACGCAATCGGCCCGAGCTTCAATCCTGCCTTCCCCACAGTTCCAATCGGCATCTATTCTCCTCTCATCGGCGCGCGCCCGTTTCGGATCGCTCCTCATACGGGTTACTTCGAAACCGGGTATCGTCATGGCCGTCTCTTCGCAAGTCTTCGTGGCACACTTGTCGGCAAACGCGACGACAGCGACTTCCTCGAATATGACGCGAATTACCTATCCACGCTTTTGCTTCCCAATCGCAATCTGGATGCCGCATATCAGCGCCTCGATCTGACCTCCAGCTATCGCGCTAACCGATATGTTTCCATCGAAGCAAATGCCCAGAACCTTCTGAACGAACACTACAGCGAGGCATTCGGTTATCCTTCGCTGCCGTTCATGTTCCGGCTCGGAATGAAGTTCACTCTTGGAGGCGAATCGTGGCGAGGGAAGTGACCGAGGAACGGGCGATCTACAAGGACACACACCATCGACGGCCGTATTGGCTGCTTGGGATTCTGTCTGCCTCGGTCGTTTTGGCGGCGCTGATTGCAGCGGGGATGGGCGCGGTACATGTGCCAGTTTGGTTGCTGGCGCGTCAGTTGATCGGTGGCGGAGCGCTCTCCGAAGATCAGCGCATGATTCTCTTTTCGATTCGGCTGCCGCGCATTTTGGCCTCACTTCTGGTGGGAGGCGCGCTTTCTGTTTCCGGCTTGTTGTTCCAGGGACTGTTCAGAAATCCCCTCGCGGATCCTTATGTGATTGGGTCTTCGGGGGGAGCCGTTCTTGGTGCTTCGATCGGTGTTTTCCTGTTGCCTTCGATTTCCGCGGCAGGGTTCGGCACAATCGCGCTGCTGGCTTTTGTGGGCGCTTTGGGCTCGATTACGCTCGTGTATTGGTTGGCGCGTGTGGATGGCCGTACCCCGGTGGTCGCTCTCCTGCTGGCGGGATTCGCGGTGAGCACCATGCTCAGCTACTCGTCGTATTTCCTTGAGGTGCTCGATCGCGACTTCGGGACAGGCATGCGCGTGCTTGCCTCGTGGCTGCATGGAACGATCGCCCAACCGACATGGCCGCAGTTGGCGATTGTGACTTTCATGCTGGCGATTGGGCTTGCGGGCTCGGTGCCGCTGGCTCGAAGCCTGAACACCCTCGCGTTGGGCGAGGAATACGCCACTCACCTTGGCCTCTCCGTGCAACAGACCCGCATTGCCGTCATCGTAATCGGATCGGTTTTGACGGCTGCGGCTGTGGCTTTGGGTGGGCTGATCAGCTTTGTCGGATTAATCGTGCCTCACATGCTGCGCATGGTGCTGGGTCCAGACCATGTGCGCTTGCTGCCGGCAGCAGCATTGTCCGGCGCGCTCTTCTTGCTGGTGGCGGATACTGTGGCGCGCACGGTGATTGCTCCGGCTGAGTTACCGGTAGGTGTCCTGACGGCTCTCATCGGGGGACCCTTCTTTCTCTACCTTTTGCGCAAGACCAAGCAGGGAGGCCTGTCATGATCTCTCTTATCGAATTCGCGCATGTTGACTTTGCCTATGGAACAAGATACGTCATCAGGGATCTTGATGCCCGTATCACCGAGAACCAATGCATCGCCGTGGTTGGTCCCAACGGTGCCGGCAAAACCACGTTGCTTCGCCTGGCTGCCGGAACGATTGCTCCTGCGTGTGGAGAAGTTTCCTTGAAGGGCAGAGACTTGCGGCTCTTGAAACAACGGGAGATTGCGCAATCGGTAGCGTTTGTACCGCAGAACGTCGAGGTTCCGTTTTCGTTCACCGTGGAGCAGTTTGTGGAGCAGGGCCGCACACCGTTCCTGAAAATGTTTGGCGGATTGCGCGGCGCCGACTACGAGGCGATGCGGCGGGCCATGGAATTGACGGACACATGGTCATTGCGGTCGCGTGTCTTCAACGAACTCAGCGGCGGAGAACGCCAGCGCGTGAAGATCGCCCTCGGTCTTGCGCAGCAGCCGCAGTTGTTGCTTCTGGACGAACCAATGCAGCACCTCGATATCGGACGTCAGTTCGAGATGATCGATCTTATTGAGTTGCTGCGTCGCGAAGGGATTACCATTGTGGCCTCGATGCACGACCTTGCGCTGATTGATGGAACCTTCTCTTCTGTTTGGCTGATGAGCCCGGATGAGCCCATGCGGCAAGGTTCCGCTGAAGAGATATTGCGTCCCGAGGTTCTTGAGATGGCCTTCAACTGCCTCCCGCACCACCGCCCCAGGTTGATGGAGCGAATTCGAAATCGAATGGAGCATGCCTTATGAATCAGATTCTTCTTCCCTCCCTGGCGAGCGTTGTTGCGGACATTGAACCGATCGATCCTTGCCGCTTGGCCGAAGCACAACTCCGGCTCGACAACTTGACCAAGCCACTCGGCAGCCTGGGCCGATTGGAGGCGATTGCCGCTCAGATGTGCTCGATTATCGCTGGTCGAATCCCTCTGCCATTGCATCGGGCTGTTTATGTGTTTGCCGCTGACCATGGCGTGACGGCGGAAGGTGTAAGTGCCTATCCGCGAGAAGTCACTGCGCAAATGGTGCACAACTTTGCGGCGGGTGGCGCGGCAATCAATGTGCTTGCGCGTTTGCACAATGTGCAGCTGACAGTGGTGGACGTGGGTGTCGATGCGGAGTTCGAACCTGCGGATCGGCTTCGCCTGATGAAGGTTCGGCGTGGCTCCCGGAATATGTTTCTTGAACCCGCAATGTCACAGGACGAGTTGCTCGCGGCCATTGAAGCTGGCATTCGCATGGCACAGGATGCCAAGAACGAAGGGGTTGATCTTGTCGCTGTTGGAGAGATGGGCATTGGAAACACTACGGCCGCAAGTGCGATTGCATCTGTCCTGACTAAAGAGCCGATCGGTTCCCTGAC
>Ga0181516_10000264_pt1 | contig 52330 bp, 42 predicted proteins | sample PEATcosm2014_Bin_25_FD_121104 | JGI IMG/M metagenome (GOLD analysis project Ga0181516, IMG submission 121104) | Peatland microbial communities from MTU Mesocosm Facility, Houghton, MI, USA - PEATcosm2014_Bin01_10_metaG | ecosystem: Environmental > Terrestrial > Soil > Wetlands > Peat | place...
ACGTTCCCAAAATGATCCTGCGCCGCCTGGCCCGCACCTTCAATTGCCCTTCGATCGGGATGCCGCACTCCCCATCAGGCTTTCAGCCATCGTGGCGCCCCGTGGGGTAGTTGGTCTTGCACCAAACCGTATCCCGGTGTGCCCAGGCGGCCTGGCCTCGGTGAACCCTGGGGTGCCTATGCGGAGACGGGTCGCTAGGCCCTCCTGAGCACCATCTCCCCGAAATGGGCGACCCGGTAGCGGCCGGGTTCCCGCTCCCGCACCAGGTCATGTTCCTCGAGGTATTTCATATCCTCGTCCGTGGCCTGGGTGATCCGGACCAGCTGCTCCCGGTCCACCCCGGGGTGCTTGGCCACGAACTGCAGGATGGCCAGCTGGTGGGGGGTGATGGGCTTGACCATGGACGGCTCCTGAAATGGCTCAAGCTTCAGCTTAAGTCATCCTGGTCCCGGCGCCCAATGGATGGAGTAACATGGGCGATCGGCAACACCTTTGAATGAGTCCACCACTCGCACACCATCGGTTCTTGTTTCAGGAGCAGCCATGTCCCAGCGCATCCCCATGAAGACCCCCCTGGTGGAAATGGACGGCGACGAGATGACCCGGGTGCTCTGGCAGATCATCAAGGACCGGCTGCTGCTCCCCTTCGTGGACCTCAAGACCGAGTACTACGACCTGGGCATCAAGCACCGGGACGACACCAACGACCAGGTGACCTTCGCCTCGGCCCAGGCCACCCTCAAGTACGGCGTGGCGGTGAAGTGCGCCACCATCACCGCCACCCCGGACCGGGTGCAGGAGTACGGCCTGAAGCACCTGCTGCCCAGCCCCAACGCCACCATCCGCGGCGTGCTGGACGGCACCGTGTTCCGCAAGCCGATCTTCGCCAAGAACATCAAGCCCTCGGTGCCGGCCTGGACCAAACCCATCCACATCGGCCGCCACGCCTACGGCGACATCTACAAGAACAGCGAGCTGCAGGTGGCCGGCCCCGGGCTGGCGGAGCTGGTGTTCACCGCCGAGGACGGCCAGGTGACCCGGAAGACCATCATGAACATGCCCGGCCCCGGTGTGCTGCGGGGGATCCACAACCTGGACGCCTCCATCGAGAGCTTCGCCCGGGCCTGCTGCCTGTATGCCCTGTCCGAAAGGGTGGACTGCTGGTTCGGCGCCAAGGACACCATCTCCAAGACCTACGACGGCCGGTTCCGGGACCTGTTCGCCAAGGTCTATCACGAGGAGTTCCGTGAGAAGTTCAAGGCGGCCGGGATCACCTACTTCTACACCCTCATCGACGACGCGGTGGCCCGGGTGATGAAGTCCAGCGGCGGCTACCTCTGGGCCTGCATGAACTACGACGGCGACGTGATGTCGGACATGGTCTCCAGCGCCTTCGCCAGCCTGGCCATGATGTCCAGCGTGCTGGTCTCGCCCCAGGGCTTCTTCGAGTACGAGGCCGCCCACGGCACGGTGCAGAAACACTACTACAAGCACCTGAAGGGTGAGCGCACCAGCACCAACCCCATGGCCCTGATCTTCGCCTGGAGCGGCGCCCTGCGCAAACGGGGCGAGCTGGACGGCCTGCCGGACCTGGGCCGCTTCGCCGACGCGCTGGAGCGGGCCAGCCTGGACGCTGTGGAAGCCGGCGCCATGACCGGCGACCTGGTGCGCCTGGCCGACCCCGAGCCCAAGGAGGCCCTGGACTCCCTGGGGTTCCTGGACGCCATCGCAGCGCGCCTGGGCACGCTCCTCGGATGACACCATCGTTCCATTGCCGGTGAGGTGCCCATGTCCACACTCCAACTGGTGCAGCTGCTCACGGCCCTGGCCAGCGCCCTGGCCGCGGGGCTGCTCTGGGCGACCCAGGCGCGGCTGAAGCGGGAGGCCCGGGCCGCCGACGCGGAGCTGCTCAAAGCCAAGGATGGCCAGATCGCCGCCCTCACCCAGGAGGCCCTGGCCCTGCGGGAGCTCACCCCGCTCAAGATCCGGGAGTTCCTGCTGGAGGCCCACGGCCAGCTCAGGCGCTACTGCTCCACCGTCGAGGAGGGCTACCGCTTCGCCCGCAAGGCCATCGAGCAGTGCAACGCCGAGATCACCCGCAGCCAGGACCAGGGCGAATGGGGGGCGGAGGGGATCAGCCAGCTGGTGGAGCGGCGCGAGGCCCTGCTCCAGGCGACCCGGACCATGCAGCCCGGGCTGCGGGAGCTGCAGCACCAGTGCGAATTCCCCGAGGACTTCAGCATCAAGCTGGCGCGCATGCCCCCGGCCGCCATCCAGGAGCTCACCCAGGCCTACCTCGACCTGGCCCGGGTGCTGCCCCTGGAGCAGCCCGAGGACCTTCCGGCGCTGTCGGCCCGGGTGGTGCAGAACTTCAAGTACCGGCTGGACGAGAACACCCTGTATTCCGATGCCCTGTTCACCCGGCCGGCGGGGGACCCGGGGGAGACCTGGCAACGGCCCGACAACGGGGAGTAGACGGTGGCCATCCCCTTGAGCCGCACGGAAACCTCCGGTGCAGTTGGAACACTCCTGAAGCATCGAAACCATAGGCGTTGGCTGAAAAACGCAAGGTGGCCGTGACTGGAGGCGAGCACAATAGAAGTTGACCATGAGCCACAAAAGTATCACTCTGCCTCTGAGGTGCTATCCATGCTTCCTTCCCTCAAGCCGGTAACCGAGATCAAGCGCCACGCCGTGGAGATCATCGGCCAGTTGCAGGCGGACCGGGTGCCGGTGCTGATCACGGAACGCGGCCGCGAGGCCGCCGTGCTCCTGGACGTGGGCACCTACAAGGGCATGCTCAAGCGGCTCGAACTGCTGGAGGCCATCGCCGAAGGCGAAAGGGCGTTCCTGGAGGGCCGGACCAGCACCCACGAAGAGGTCAAGGCCCGGATGGCCAAGCGGTGGGCCTGAGACGCCGCATCTCCTGGTCGGCCCCCGCGGAGGAGGAGCTGGACCGGCTCCTTTCCTACATCGACTACGAGAATCCGGTGGCGGCGAAGCGGCTCTGGGCCCTGGTGATGGATGCCCTGGAGACAGCGGCCGAATTTCCGGAGCTGGCGCCCCATGTTCCGGGATTGGCCATGACCTACCGTGAAATCCTTGCCGTGCGGCCGTTCCGGATCATCTACCGGCTGGAAGGCCCGGGGCTGCAGGTCATCGCCGTGATGCGGCAGGAACAGGACTTCGACCCCATGCGGTTCGTGGCAACCTGATTGGGGGACCATCCGCGGGAACCAGCCAGCCATTAATTGCACATTAATATAGGGCTGAAACCCCCGAGTGCCATTCCAGGAGAATCCCCGCCCATGCCATCCGCCCCCCCGGAGCCCCAGTCCTCCCCCTGTCCGGCCCCGGCCACGCCGCCGGCCTGGGCCGGGCCCGGAGCCCGGGCCATGGGCCGCTACCGGCTGGGGCCGCGCCTGGGCCAGGGGGGCATGGGCGAGGTGTTCGAGGCCTGGGACACCCTGCTGGGCCGCCGGGTGGCCCTGAAGACCCTCAGCCTGCCCCGGCCGTCGGCCATCCTGCGCTTCATGCGCGAGGCCCAGCTGCAGGGCCGGGTGAGCCACCCGAACGTGTGCCGGATCTTCGACGTGGACGCGTCGGGGGCGGTGCCGGTCATCGCCATGCAGCTGGTGAACGGGCCCAACCTGCACCAGGCCGCGCCCGGGCTGACCATGGCCGAGGCGGTGGAGGTCCTGGCGGCGGTGGCCATGGCCATCAACGCCGCCCACCGGCTGAACCTGATCCACCGCGACCTGAAGCCGTCCAACATCCTGCTGGAACCCGACGGGATGGGCGGCTGGAGCACCTACGTGGCGGACTTCGGCCTGGCCAAGGACCTGGGCGACGCGGACCTGACCGAGACCCGCAGCGTGATGGGGACGCCGGAGTTCCTGGCGCCCGAGCTGAAACTGGAGAAGGGGCCGGCGGCGGGACCCGCCGCGGACATCTACGCCCTGGGGGTCACCCTCCGGACGGTGCTGGAGTTCATCCGGGACGGGGGCCACGTCCCGGCGGCCGGCGCCGCCGAACCGCTGCCCCTGCCCCGCAGGCTGCGCATCATCATCGGCCGCTGCCTGGAGGAGCGGCCCCAGGACCGCTACCTCAGCGCCGGGGAGCTGGCGGAGGACCTCCGCCGCTTCCTGGACGGCGAGCCCCTGCTGGCGGAGCGGGGGGAGTGGGGCCGCAACCTGCGCCGGCTGGTGCGCCGGCACCCCACCTGGACCGCGTCCCTGGGCCTCACCCTGCTGCTGGGCACCGGCTTCCTGGCCTGGTCCAGCCGCCTGGCCGCCCGCGGCCAGCGCCAGGCCGCCCTGGCCCAGCACTTCACCCTGGAAGCCCGGGACCTGGAGAACCGCCTGCGGGTGGAGCGGCTGATCCCCGCCCACGATCTGCGGCCCGCCAGGGCCCAGCTGCAGCGGGGCCTGGACCGGATCCGGGAGGAGATGGCGCGGCTGGGCCCCATCGCCCAGGGCCCCGGCAACCTGGCCCTGGGCCGCGGCTACTGCTACCTGGGCGACCTGAAGCAGGCGCGCCTGGTGCTGAACGCCGCCTGGCAGGGCGGCTACCGGACCCCGGATGTGGCCTACGCCCTGGCCTGGGTCGCCTGCTTCTCCTACTTCCGTCTGCTGGACCGGGCCGAGATGGGCGACCTGGAGGAGCCCCTGGAACCGGCCCTGGCCGGGCACCGGAAAGAAGCCCAGGCCTTCTTCGCGCTGTCCCAGGGCCAGAGCTGGGAACCGGCGGACCTGGGCCGGACCCGCCTGCTCTACACGGAAGGCAACCACGCCCAGGCCCTGGACCACGTCCGGGCCGCCTTCCGGGAGAACCCCTGGCTCTACGAAGCCAAGGTCGAGGAGGCGTACCATCTCGCCGCCCTGGGGGTCGCCCGGCAGCAGCAGGGCGATTGGCGCGGCGCCTGGAACCTGTACCGGGAAGCCAGCCTGGCCGCCCAGGCGGCCCAGGGCATCGGCCAGAGCGACAGCGACTGCTACCTTTCGGACCTGGAATGGCGCTTCCACTGGCTGCAGAATCCGCAGCTGACCCATGGCGAACGCCAGGCCCAGCTGGACGAGGCTGAACGTCTGGCAGATCGGCTGCTGCTGCTGCAGCCGGACAGCCCCCGGGCCCTGTGCTCCAAGGTGTTCGTGCTCATCCGCCGGGCGGCGCTCACCGCGGCCCGGGGCCTGGACCCGGAGCCGGAGCTGAAGCGGGCCGAGCGCCTGCTGGCCCCGGCCGCGGACCTGCCGGGCTTCAAGCGCATGGTGGCCCTGAAGCGCCGCCAGATCCAGGACGTGCGCGGCCGTGCGATGATCAAGCCATGACGAGCGGCTGAGCCGGCGCTACTGGCTGGGCCTGGCCCTGGGCCACCTGCGGGCGGCCCCGGTGTCGGTCTGCCTGCTGGCCCAGACCGTGGTCACGGCACTGGTGGCGATGCCGGTGCTGGGGGAGTATGTTCATTTCAATCAGGTGGGGGGCGGCGCGGTCATCCTGGCCGGAATCTATTGCGTCATCCAGCGCACCGGGCCGGGCAAGGGGCAGCCGGACTAGTCCCGCGGAGGAGACATGGCGAACGACGAGCGGAAGGCCCTGCTGGCCCGCGCGCTGCGGCACGGAGAGGACTACCTGGAGGCGGTGGCGGACCGTCCGGCCGGGGCCACGGCCACCGGCGACGAGCTGCGCGCCGCCCTGGGCGGGCCCCTGCCGGCCGCCGGCGCCGGGGCCCCGGAGGTGCTGGACGCCCTGGCCGCCGCCGCGGCGCGGGGCACCAGCGCCACCCAAGGGCCGCGCTACTTCGGCTTCGTCACCGGCGGCAGCCTGCCCGCGGCCACCGCCGCCGACTGGCTGGTGTCGGCCTGGGACCAGAACGGCGCGGTCTACGCCCTGTCGCCCCTGGCCGCGGTGGTGGAGGAGATCACCGCGGGCTGGCTCCGGGACCTGCTGGCCCTGCCCGCCGGCACCAGCGTGGGCTTCGTCACCGGCGCCCAGATGGCCAACTTCACCGCGCTGGCGGCGGCCCGCCACCAGGTGCTGCGCTCCGCGGGCTGGGACGTGGAGGCCAACGGCCTGACCGGCGCTCCGCCGGTGGACATCCTGGTGAGCGAGGAATCCCACTACACCGTGACCATGGCCCTGCGCCTGCTGGGCTTCGGCGCCGCCCGGGCCCGGCGGGTGCCCGCCGACGGCCAGGGGCGCATGCGCGCCTCGGAACTGGCGCGCATGCTGGCCGAGACCACCGGCCCCTGCATCGTCTGCGCCCAGGCCGGCAACGTGAACACCGGCGCCTTCGACCCCATCGCCGACCTCGCCGCCATCACCCGCACCCGCGGCGCCTGGCTGCACGTGGACGGCGCCTTCGGCCTGTGGGCCCGGGTCAGCCCGGCGCTGCGGGGCCTGGCCGAGGGCATCGAGCTGGCCGACTCCCTGGCCACCGACGGGCACAAGTGGCTGAACGTGCCCTACGACTGCGGCATCGTGCTCTGCGCCCACCCCGGGGCGCACCGGGCCGCCATGACCCTGGCCGCGGCCTACATCGTCGCCGACGCCGCCGAGCGCGATCCCCACGAGTTCGTGCCCGAGGAGTCGCGCCGGGCCCGGGCGGTGCCGGTCTACGCCGCGCTGCGCACCCTGGGCCGGGACGGCCTGGCGGCCCTGGTGGAGCGCAACTGCGCCCAGGCCAGGCACATGGCCGAGCGCCTGGCCCAGCACCCCGCCGTGCGCATCCTCAACGACGTGGTGCTGAACCAGGTGCTGGTGCGGATCCAGGACCCCCGCCGGGACGCCGATGATCTGACCCGGGCGGTGATCGCCGGGGTGCAGCGGGAAGGCACCTGCTGGCTGGGCGGGACCACCTGGCACGGCAAGGCGGCCATGCGCATCGCCGTCAGCAACTGGTCCACCACCGACCGGGACATCGACCATTCGGCCGACGCCATCCTCCAGGTGGTGATGGCTACTCTGCGCGAACCCGGTCCCCGTCCCTGAGCCCCGGGCTCGGGTTGAGGACGACCCGGCTGCCCGCGGCGAGGCCCTGGAGCACCCGCACCTGGCTGCCCGCGTCCGCCCCCAGGACCAGGGGCGCCAGATGCACCCGGCCGGCCTCCAGCACCGCGGCGAAGGGCTGTGCGCCGCGCATGAGCAGGGCGTCGGCCGGCAGCTCCAGCCGGGCGGCGGCGCCGGGCAGGCGCAGCGCCACCCGCACGTAGCCGCCGCCCAGGAAGCGGCCGTCGCGGTTGTCCAGGTCGGCCTCGGCCAGCATGGTGCGGGTGTGCACGTCCAGGGTGCCGGCCACCCGGCTGATCCGGCCATGGCTCTCCTGGTCCGGGCGGTCCGCCGGGCTCACGGTCACCTCCTGCCCCGCCCGCACCAGGGCGGCGGTGTCCTGGTCCACGAAGAAGGTCACCCGCAGCCGGCTCAGGTCGGACAGGGTGAGGATGGGCTGGGCCGAAAGCGAGCCGCTGGCGTTCTGGATGAAGGCCCCGGGATCCACCATGCGCTCGGTGACCACCCCGGAGAAAGGCGCCACCACCTTCTCGTAGCCCTCCATGGTGGCCTGGGACAGCCAGGTCTGCCGGGCCACCTGCGCCGCGGACCGGGCGTTGTCCACGTCCTGGGCGCTGGCCACCCCCTGCCGGCCCAGCTCCGCGTAGCGCCTGGCGATGACCTCGAGGTTCTCGTAGCTGGACTTGAGGGCGAGGGTCTGCTTTTCCGTCTCCGGCGATTGCACGATGGCCAGGACCTCGCCCTGGCGGACCCGGCTGCCCTTGTCCACCCGGATGTCCTTGATGAAGCCCGCCACCTTGCCGTAGAGCGTGGTGGAGGCCCAGGGCAGGGTCTCCCCCGGGAAGCTGAGCGTGCTCCCGGCGGCGTCGGCCCCCACCACCTGGCTGCGCACCATGGGCCCGGCGTCCACGGCGGCCTTGCGGGCGGCGCCTTCCCGGCCCAGGGCGCGCAGCTGGACCGACTTCATGACCGCCACGGCGGCCAGCACGAGCACCGTCAGGACGACGCCGGCGGTGCGGAAACGGGAGGAGGCGGCAGGTCTCATGCTTCGGCTCCTTGCTGGTCCAGATCGAACTGTTCGTCCAGGAGGTGGGCCGTGGGCGGCTGGGTGCGGGCCAGGCTGTAGATCACCGGCACGATGAACAGGGTCACCACCGTGGCCACCAGCAGCCCGCCGATGACGGCCCGGCCCAGGGGCGCGTTCTGGCTGCCCGCCTCGCCCAGGCCCAGGGCCATGGGCACCATGCCCAGGATCATGGCCAGGGCGGTCATGATCACCGGCCGCAGCCGCACCTGACCGGCCCGGCTCGCCGCCTCCAGGGCGGACAGGCCCGGCTCGGCCACCCGGACGTCATTGGCGAAGCTCACCAGCAGGATCGAGTTGGAGGTGGCGATGCCCACGGCCATGATGGCGCCCATCATGGACTCCACGTTGAGGGTGGTGCCGGTGAGCGCCAGCATCCAGAGGATGCCCACCAGGGCCCCCGGCACCGCGAAGATGATCACGAACGGGTCCACCCAGCTCTGGTACAGCACCGCCATGAGCAGGTAGACCAGGGCGATGGCGATGACCAGCCCGCCGCCCATGTCCCGGAAGGCATCCTGCATCACGTCGAACTGGCCGCGGATGCGGATGCTGGTGCCGTGCGGCAGCGGCCCCAGGGCGCGGACCTTGCCCTGGATGTCCTGGACCACGCTGCCCAGGTCGCGGCCGTCCACCCCGGCCATGACATCCAGCACCCGCGCCACCGTGTAGTGGCTGATCTCGTTGGCCACCCCAAGATGGCGCAGGGTGGCGAAGCCGGAGAGGGGCTCCGACGGGGCATGGGGGTCGGCCCCCGCCGCGGTGAAGCCCGGGGCCTGCAGCAGCGCCGCGCTGCCGCCGGCGCTGAACGGCATGGCCATCAGCCGCTCCGGGGAATCCAGCCGGCGCAGGGGCAGTTTCACCTGGACGTTGTACTGGACGCCGTTGGCCGGGTCCAGGAAGAACGACGGCGCCAGCTGGCCGTTGCCGGAGAGGGCCACCAGCAGGCCGTTGGCCACCCCGGTCTGGGTCAGGCCCAGGCGGGCGGCGCGGTAGCGGTCCACGTCCACCTGCCAGGCGGGGGCGTCCAGGGCCTGCTTGAGGCGCACGTCCACCGCTCCGGGCACGGTGCGGATGGCGTCCTGCAGCCGCCGCGCCACCTGGCCGCCGGCCTCGAGGTTGTAGCCCTCCACCTGGATGTCGATGGGCGCCGGGATGCCGAAGTTCAGCACCTGGCTCACCAGGTCGGCGGGCTGGAAGTAGAAGGTCAGGTCCGGGAACCGGCGCGGCAGCTCGGTGCGCAGGGCCCGCATCTGCAGCTCGGTGGGACCGTGCCCGGGCCGGAGGGTGATGAACATCTCCGCGTCCTGGCTGGTGACGTTGTCGGTGGGGATGAAGGCCATGTTGTAGCTGCTGGCCACCCCGATGTTGGTGGCGATGGTGCTCAGCTCCGCGGCGGGCACCACCTGGCGCACCGCCTGCTCCACCGCCACCGCCCGCTGCTCGGTCTGCTCCAGGCGCAGCCCGGCCGGGGCCCGCACATGCAGCTTCATGATCCCGGCGTCCACCGGCGGGAAGAAGTCCCGGCCGATGACCAGCAGCAGGCCGGTGGAGGCCACCAGCAGCACCGCGGCCAGGACCAGGGTGAAGCGCCGGTGCTGCAGCACCTTGTCCAGGAGCCGGCCGTAGGCGTTCTGGAACGCGCCGAACCAGCCCTCCCGCCAGGTGTTGAAGCGCCCGGTCCAGCTGCCGGGCTCCGGCTCGCCGTGGGCCAGGAGCATGCGCGCCAGGGTGGGCACCAGGGTCCGGGACAGCAGGTACGAGGCCAGCATGGAATAGACCACGGCCATGGCCAGGGGGGTGAACAGGTACTTGGCGGCCCCCTCCAGCAGCAGCACCGGGAAGAACACGATGCAGATGGAGAGGGTGGCGACGATGGCCGGCACCGCGATCTGGCTGGCGCCGTCCAGGATCGCCACCACCAGCTTCTTGCCCATGGCGTGGTTGCGGTTGATGTTCTCCACCTCCACGGTGGCGTCGTCCACCAGCATGCCGATGGCCAGGCTGAGGCCGCCCAGGGTCATGAGGTTGAGGGTCTGGCCGGACAGCTTCATGCCGATGATGCCGAACAGGATGGCCAGGGGGATGCTGGTGCACACCAGGATCATGGAGCGCCAGGAGCCCACGAACACGAAGATCATCACCGACACCAGCACCGCGGCGGCCAGGGCCTCCTTGGCCACGGACTTGATGGCTTCCCGCACGAACGCGCTCTGGTCCACGTCGAACTTCAGCTCCAGGCCGTCCGGCGCCGCGGCCTGGATGGCCGGCAGGGCCGCCTTGGCGGCGTCCACCACCGCCAGGGTGGAGGCGTCGGACTTCTTGAGGATGGCCAGGTACACCGCCCGGCGCCCGTCGATGCGCACGATGTTGGTCTGGTCGGCGAAGCCGTCGTAGACGTCGGCCACGTCCTTGAGGTAGACCGGGGCGCCGGAGACCACCTTCATCGGCAGCCAGCGCAGGTCCTCCACCCGCTGCGGGGTGGAGTTGGTGAGCACCGGCATCTCCCGGTCGTCCATGCGCGCCAGGCCCGCGGGGGTGATGACGTTCTGGCCGGAGACGGCAGTGAGCACGTCGGCGGGGCTGAGCCCCTGGGCCTGGAGCTTGTCCAGGTCCAGGTCCACCGCCACCAGCCGGGAGCGGCCGCCGTACGGGGCCGGCGTGGACAGCCCGGGAATGGTGAACAGCTTGAGCCGGATGAAGTTGGTGGCGTGGTCGTAGATCTGCTGCTCGGACAGGGTATCGCTGCGGGCGGTGAGCTGCACCACCGGGACGTTGCTGGCGTTGAACTGGATGATGGCGGGGGAAGTCATGCCCGGAGGCATGCCGCGCAGCACCGAGGAGCAGACCGAGCTGATCTGGGCGATGGACCCGCCGATGTCGGTGCCGGGGTGGAAGTAGATGCGCAGGATGCCCACGCCCTGGATGCTCTGGGACTCGATGCGCTCGATGCCGTTGACGGTGCTGGAGAGGGAGCGCTCGCTCAGGGACACCACCCGCCGCTCCATCTCCTCGGGGGCGAGGCCGGTGTACTGCCAGACCACGGCCACCACCGGGATGTCGATGGAGGGGAAGATGTCCACGGCCATGCGCCGGATGGCAAGGAACCCCATGAGCATGACCAGGAAGCACATGACGGCCACCGTGTAGGGGCGGCGCAGGGCCAGGCGCACAATCCACATGGGGCGATCCTTTGCGTTCGGGGCCTAGGCCGGGGGGACAGGGGACGAGAGGTTGGCGATGAGCTTCAGCAGGCCGCCGCGCAGGCTGTCCAGCTCGGCGGTGCTGAGGCCCGCGGCCAGGTCCCGGCCCAATTGGTCGGCGATGGCGTCCAGCTCCGGAGCCACCTGGGCGCCCGTCTCGGAGAGGCTGAGGACGATCCGGCGGCCGTGGCTGGGGTCGGGGATGGACGCCACCAGCCCCTTTTCGTGCAGCGGCTTCACCACCCGGCAGGCGGTGGGGTCATCCATGAACACTCCCTGGGCCAGGCAGTGCAGCGACTGGGGCCCCCGGGCCCGGAGCTCGCGCAGGATCCAGCCCTGCTGGGGGGTCAGGCCCAGGGGCGCATAGCGCACCCAGAAGCTCTGGCGGATCAGCCGGCGGGCAGCGCCCACCAGCTTGATGAGTGGCGATCCCATGTCCAGGGACGCGGATGGATTATTTTGCATAAGCAATATCATAGGCATTCATGGCCTTGCCAACAACTTGAATGACGCGGGAAGTTCATTGCCGGACAAGGTTTTGTTGAGTTTTCAGATGGGTTATTCCGTTGGCCTGGTGCCGGCATGGCACCGGGCCGTCACCCACGTCTTTCCTGGAACATTTTATTAACTGATAATACAATATACTCGGATGCCAGGGTTCTCCTTCAGCCTGCCCCCTGAGGTCGCCATGAAATCGATGAAGACGTTCATCAGGATCTTCTCCCGGCCGGTCCTGGTCACCCTGGTCCTGGGTGGCGCCGGTGCCGGGGAACTGGCCGGGTCCACCGAACCCAGGGCCGGGACCCGCCCGTCCAAGGCCCGGAAGGGCCGCCCGGGCGCCGCGCCCAGGACGGACGCCCCGGCCCAGGCGGCCCCTGGCGGGCCCTCGGCGGACGCCAAGGCGGAGACCGGGCCTCCGTCCGCCCCGACCCTGGGCCAGGTGCACCGGACCAAGGCCGAGAAAAAGGCCGAGGCCCTGCGCCTGGCCTTCCACGCGGGCGAAAACCTGGCAGGGCGGGATCTCGCCACGCTGGACCTGCGCGGGGCCAACCTCACCGGGCGGGACCTGCGGGGCTGGCTGCTGGCCGGGAAGGACCTGACCCGCGCCATCCTGGCCAAGGCGAACCTGACCGGGGTCTCCCTGAAGGGGACCCGCCTGTTCGGCGCGGACACCCGGGGCGCCATCGGGCTGGACCTGACCGGGGCCCTGACGCTTCCGTTCTTCGTCACCTCGGACCGGGATCCGCGGGGGCGGTTCCAGTACCTGCTCCTGGACGATCCCGAGGGCCAGGAGTTCAAGGCGGCCGCTCCCCTGAGCCTGGCCGCCGGCCCGGGGGCCACCCTGTGGCTCGTCCCGGGCGGGGGCCGGCAAGTGGTGAGCGTATCCCCCCTGGGCACCATCTACGACCACAGGCCGGACCAGGATCTGGCGTTCACGGGCCTGACCGTGGATCCCATGGGCCGGATCTGGTGCGCCCTGGACGGGAAGCTGCTGCTCCTCTCCCTGAACGGGGAACGGCCCGAGAGCTTCACCGTGGAGGACCTCAAGGGCCGGCGCCCGCTGCGGATGGACCCGGGCGGGAAGGATGAGGTGCTCGTCACCCTTCCGGACCGGGTCGTGCGCTACCAGGTGGTGGGCAAAGGCAAGGACCGGGCCCTGGACACCGGGTACATCCCCCACCCCAAGGGGTGCCTGGAGGTGCAGGCCCGGTTCAGCCGGGACGGCAAGGTGCAGGTGTACGCCCCCGCCACGGACCATGTCCTCCTGGTGCGCGAGTACGGCTCCGAGTTCACGGCCGTGCTCGACCTGCCCAAGGACACCCGCTGCACGGACCTGGCCCCGGGGCCCGGCGGCAACATCTGGTTCTGCTTCACCGGCGCGGGGGGCCACGGCATCGGCTACGTCGCCAGGACCGCGCTCGGGGCGGCCCTGCCGTTCGCCCTCGAGCTGATTCGCCTGCCTTCCCCCGAGGACGGCCGCGAGCCGCGGGAACTGCGCAGCCTCGCTCCGGCGCCGGACGGCGCCAGCCTGTGGTTCACCGATGGCGGCGGCCGGATCGGGCAGGTCACCCCCAGCGGAGTAGGCTGGGCCATCGAGGAGTTCCCCCTGCCGGAAGGCGAGTCCCCGGAGCGGATCGTGCCCCTGGGCCGCGACCGGATGTGCTTCACCCTGCGGGACAAGAACCGCATCGGCTCCATCCGGGCCGTGGACGGGAAAGAGTCGCGGGAGGCGACGGCGAAGCCTGCCTTGGGCCGCTCGGCCGGCCCATCCCCGGCCGCCGGGGCCTTGACCGACGAACGGGGCTTCGATATCTCCGTCTACAAGCCGAAACCGGCGCCACCCAGGAAGGAGCACAAGGCCCAGCGGCCCGAACGGGACCCGGAGGACCGCCTGGACGCCGCGGCGAGTCCCGAGGCCGGGCCCTCCGCGGCCCCGGCCGCCGCGCCCGCGGCCCCGGCCGGTCCGGGTCCCGCCGCGCCGGCACCCAGGGTCCCGACGGCCGCGGAATACCTGGCCGCCCTGCCCGTGCGCGTAGACCTCTACCCGCAGCAGCTGACCCAGATCGTGGCCAAGCACGGCATCAATCTCAATCCCGCCAAGAGCCAGTTCGACCAGCCGTTCTCCACCGAGCGGGCGGTGGAGGCCCTCATCGCCAAGGGGCTGTGGGAGTCCGGGACCTTCGGTCTGATCCGGTCCGGCAACACCAGCGACCTGGACGGGCGGCGGCTCACGGTGTGCGAACAGGACGGGGTGGGCTGGTACAACCGGACCCGGGTGGCCGAGGACAGCGACGACAAGTGGGTCCCCACCCACCTGTTCACGGTGGTCACCGAGGAATACCCGGACCAGTCCGGACACTGGGTGGTATCGGCCTATCCGGAACGCCCCTGGGGCATCTGAGACGGGGGTTCATCGAGCGTCTTCCTTGAGTGCCTCCCGCCAAAGCGCGAATTCCGAAGGGCGGATCTGGTAGCGGGCGAAGTTGCCTTGGTGCAGGTTGCTCAATTCGGTTTCCACGACGGTCCGGAAGCGCACCTGGACCTCCTGGGGAAGGTGCTTTTCCGCGTAGGCCTGGACCTGGGTGGCGGCCTCCGCCCTGGACGCACAAGCCAGCACGGCCTCCCGGATGGCGTCCCTGATCTCGTTCCGGTAGCGGAGGCGGAAGGGATCAGGCTCCCCCAGGGAGCTTCGGATCGCGCCGTAACGGGCGCAGGACCGCTCATACGCATACGCGAAGACCTCCCTGAGGAGGGCCGTCTGGTTGGTTTCATACACCGCGATCATGCCGTCCGTGAAGGCTTCGGGGGCTACGTCCATGAAAGTGATCGGAACACAATTCATCCGAATGAAGGGAATATTGGCCGCCAGGCGTGCCGTGCGCTTGTTCCCGTCCATGAAAGGCTGGAGGTAGGGTAGATGGGTGAGCAGGAAGAAGCTTTGCTCATAAGGATCCAGGATGGCGGTAGCCGTATAGAGTATCTGCCGGAAGGTTTCTTCGATCACTTGAGGCACGGCAATGGGGATGTAGGAAGTGCCTCGGATCCCCACGGGCGCCACCCGCAGGCTGCCCTCGTCCATGGCATTGCCGAGCAGGTTGGCCATGAGCAAGGCATGAAGGTTCTGCAGGACGTAAGGGCCAGGGGACAAGCCTTCCGCTGAATCCACCAGGTATTCGATGGCCAGCTTGTGGTTGAGGATCATCTGGGTTTCCAGCAGATCCTTGCCTTCGGCGGCCTGGCCCTGGGCGATCAGCCGTTCGGTATCCAACAAGGAGTATGTGTTGCCCTCCATGTTGGAGGACGCCCAGGAAAGATCGACCAGGAGCCTTTGCAGGATCTGGCGGGCATAGGTGCCGGCGGGACGTTGGGGGGCTTTTGGGCCTCCCACAGCGTGGAGACGATTGCGCAGCGGTTCGGGAAGGTAGTAGGTGACGTTCGGTTGATAGGCATCCAGGAATTCCCTGCGGTAACTGACCGGAGTCCGCTGGGATAGTGGACGCAGCAGCTCGTGGCGGCATTGCCGGGCTTCGGTGCTGAGCGGAGGATAGTCTTCGGCCACCGGCGCTACGGACCGGACCGGTTCAGGCCGTTGCCAGGCGGGCGCGGGAAAAGGTTCAGGTCCGGCAGGACCAAAATGGTAGGAGCGATCCTTGGTCAAACCGGTGGCATGGAGCAATCCCTGGCCCGCCAGGATGGCTAGATAGCGCCGCATTTCCGGTGCCGACAGGCCTTCCAGACCAAGCAGCGTCTGCAGATCGCGCCGGCGAAGGCCCCTGGGGTGGGCCTGCAAGGCTTCAAGGAGGCGTCGGTCAGTTTCGGGGGGAATGATGACTGGATCCACGGGAGACTCCAGGGGTCAGGAACAGGACTAGAGACTTTCTGGATTCGAATGGGCTTGAATTCGTTCCAATCTGCTCGAATCCGATTGAATCGGATTCAATCGGATTCAATCGGATTCAATCGGATTCAATCTACACCAATCTTGGACGTCTTTCCAGGGATCATAAATTCCTGGTGGACTGCTGAATCGAGCTATTCGATTATTGGATAGTCCAGGCAAGACCTTGACAGCTCCCGGCTTGGGCTCTGATAACCATGGATGGAGCCGCTCCGGCGGCGCCCTGGAGACGCGCATGCCCAAGGCCCAGGAACTCGGAGAACGCATTCTCACCTTCCGGGAACGGCTGGGCCTGTCCCAGGCCGAGCTGGCGGTGAACTCCGGGGTGGACGCCGCCCTGGTGGCGGCGGTGGAGGCCGGCGAGGCCTATCCCGCCCTGGGCATCCTGCTCAAGCTGTCCCGGGCCCTGGGCCAGCGCCTGGGCACCTTCACCGACGACCACTACCGCCCGGACCCGCTGATCGTCCGGGCCCAGGAGCGGCAGCCGAGCTTCCGCGAGCACCTGGGCGGGGCCGGCGGGTCCATCCGCTATTTCGGCCTGGGCCGGGGCAAGCCGGACCGGCACATGGAGCCGCTCTACATCGAGATCGGCCCGGACGAGCCGGTGACCCTCACCAGCCACGAGGGGGAGGAGTTCCTCATCGCCGTGTCCGGCCAGCTGGTGGTGCACTACGGCAAGGAGCGGCACACCCTGGAGCCCGGGGACTCGGTCTACTACAACTCCATCGTCCCCCACTCGGTGAGCGCCGGCGGCGGGGTCATGGCCACGGCCTACGCCGTCATCTACCAGCCGTTCTGATGGGAACCTCCGTGACCCCGACCCCCTTCAGCGTCACCGACCCGCCCCTCACCGCGCCGAGCCGGGGCCCCTTCACCCAGGCCGTGTCCCTGGGCCAGGTGCCCCCGGGCATGGTCGTCACCCGGGAGCAGACCCTCGGCCAGATGCTCGACGCCACCGCCGCCCGGTTCCCGGACCAGGACGCAGTGGTCTACGCGGACCGCAGCTACCGGCTCACCTGGACCCAGTTCAAGGCCGAGGTGGACCGCCTGGCCAAGGGCCTCATGGCCCTGGGCATCGCCAAGGGCGAGAAGGTGGCCCTGTGGGCCACCAACGTGCCCCACTGGGTGTCCCTGCAGTTCGCCACCGCCCAGATCGGCGCGGTGCTGCTCACCATCAACACCAATTGCAAGTCTTCGGAGATCGACTACCTGCTCCGCCAGTCCGAGACCGAGAACATCTTCATCATCGACGGGGTGCGCGACACCGACTACCTGGCCACCCTCTACGAGCTGGTGCCGGAGCTGCGCACCCAGCCCCGGGGCGAGCTCAGCGCCGCGCGCTACCCGCACCTCAAGCGGGTGTTCTTCCTGGGCCCGGAGAAGCACCGGGGCCTGTACTCGGTGCCGGAGGTGCTGTCCCTGGCCTGCACCGTGGACGACGAGGCATACCGGGACCGGCAGCGTTCGCTCAGCTGCCAGGACGTGGTGAACATGCAGTACACCTCCGGCACCACCGGCTTCCCCAAGGGGGTCCAGCTCACCCACCACAACATCCTCAACAACGGCTACTGGATCGGCGCCAACCAGAACCTCTCCGGCGCGGACCGGGTGTGCATCCCGGTGCCCCTGTTCCACTGCTTCGGCTGCGTGCTGGGGGTCATGGCCTGCGTGAACCACGGCGCCACCATGGTGATCCTGGAGAAGTTCGACCCGGTCAACGTGATGATGAGCGTCGAGCGGGAGCGCTGCACCGCCCTCTACGGCGTGCCGACCATGTTCATCGCGGTGCTGGAGCACCCGCTGTTCGCCAAGTTCGATTTCCGCACCCTGCGCACCGGGATCATGGCCGGCTCGCCCTGCCCGGCCAAGACCATGAACGAGGTCGTGGAGCAGATGTACATGACCGAGATCACCAACTGCTACGGCCTCACCGAGGCCAGCCCGGTGATGACCCAGACCCGCTACGACGAGGCCAGCCGGGAACGCAAGTGCACCACCATCGGCCGGGCCCTGCCCGGGGTGGAGGTGGCGGTGATCGCCCCGGAGACCGGCGCCATCGTGGCTCCCGGCGAGCCCGGGGAGCTGTGCTGCCGCGGCTACCTCACCATGGCCGGCTACTACAACCTGCCCGCGGAGACCGCCGCCTGCATCGACGCCAACGGCTGGCTGCACTCCGGCGACCTCGGGGTCATGGACGCGGATGGCTACTACAAGGTCACCGGCCGGCTCAAGGACATGATCATCCGCGGCGGGGAGAACATCTATCCCAAGGAAGTGGAAGAGTTCCTCCACGCCATGCCGGGCATCTCCGACGTCCAGGTGGTGGGGCGCCCGTCCCGCACCCACGGCGAGGAGGTGGCGGCCTTCATCATCCTCCGGCCCGGCGCGGCCATGGAGGCCCAGGACGTCCAGGACTTCTGCCGGGGCCGGATCGCCTGGCACAAGATCCCCCGGTTCATCGCCTTCGTGTCCGGCTTCCCCCTCACCGCCAGCGGCAAGATCCAGAAGTTCAAGCTGCGGGAAGAGGCCGCCGCCCTGTGGCCCTGAACGGGGGAGCGGCGATTGCCATTGCGCCGCCCCCCCCGCGAGTACATGCTAGGAAGGCAACAGGAGGCAGCATGGGCAGCATCGGTATCGAAAAAATCCTGCTTTTGGGGATCGCGCTCATGATCTTCTTCGGCCCGAGCAAGCTTCCGGAGCTGGGCAAGGCCCTGGGCAAGGGCATCTCCGAATTCAAGAAGGCGTCCCGGGAGTTCTCGGATTCCGTCCAGGAAGGCGCCAGCAGCACCAGCGAAGGCGAGAAGAAGAGCTGAAGGTCTGAAAGCCAGGCCCGGTCAGGGGAAGGGCAGTTCGGGGTTGGCCACCGGCATGGAGTCGTCGAAGGCCAGGAACAGGGCCGGGATGCCGAACAGTCCGGTGAGGATGCCCCACAGCCAGAAGTCCTTGCCCAGGCGGGCGGCGAGGGTGCCCCAGAGGTAGACCGCCGGCACCAGGTTCAGGATCGGCACGAAGAAGCCCAGGATCCAGAGCGGGGTGATCCGGGCGCACTGGCAGAGCAGGTAGAGGTTGTAGAAGGGGATGCAGAACGTCCCGAACGACCCCACCTGGAACTTCCGGCCCAGGCGGGACAGGATCCAGCAGCAGAACAGGTAGACGGCCAGGAAGATCAGCAGGGAGGAAAAGCCTTCAAGGATCATCGCGTGCGGGGAGTGCATGGTCGGCCTCCGGGGCGGGTTGAGGTTGGCTAGTTCTTTTTCTTGGAATTCGGCATCAATGTCTCCTTTTCCAAGGACAGGCAGGCCAGCCGGCCGGATGGGCCGGAATCGGACAGGAAGGGAATTCACAACTATCATAATTTATTTATTACTGGTGTCAAGCCAAGGCTCGTGCCGCTCTTTGAGACCTGCTCATGACGTTTTGGGGAAACGGCGAGCGAAGCGAGTTGTTTCCCCAAAACGACTACGGCCGAAATGGAGGGACCTGAACGCCTACACCGATGCCATCAGCAGGCCTCAGCCGGTGAGCGCCCGGTGCGCCTCCCGCAGCTTCTCCATGATGGGGATGTGCTGGGGGCACTTGGGCTCGCAGGCCGCGCAGGCCTGGCACGCGTCGGCGCCGTGGCCCTGGCTGGCGAAGAAGGTCTCGTACATCCAGCCGGCCGCTTTCCAGTTCTCGAACATGGCGCCGGTGTTGTAGCTGGCGAACACCTCGGGGATGGCCACCCCGCTGGGACAGGGGGCGCAGTAGCCGCAGGTGGTGCAGGCCACCCGCACCCGCGCCGCGTAGATGCGGCGCACCTCCTCCACCTGGGCCAGGGCCTCGGCGTCCAGGCCGCCCGCCGCGGCGGCATCGGCGGTGGCGAGGTTCTCGCTGAGCTGGATCTCGGCGTTCATGCCGGACAGGGCGGTGACGATCTCCGGGTGGTTCCACACCCAGCTGAGCGCCCAGTCCGCCGGCTGGCGCGGCGCGCGGGACCGGGCCCAGATGCGCTGGATGTCGTCCGGCTGCTTTGCCGCCAGGGTGCCGCCGCGCAGCGGCTCCATGGCGATCACCCCGATCCGGCGCGCGGCGGCGTAGCGCAGGCCCTCGGTGCCGGCCTGGTAGTTCTCGTCGATGAAGTTGTACTGGATCTGGCAGAACTCCCAGTTGTCGTAGCCGTCGACGATGGCCTTGAAGACGTTCAGGGAGTCGTGCATGGAAAAGCCCAGGTGGCGGATCCGGCCGTCGGCCAGGGCCCGCTCCATGGCGCGCAGGCCATTGAGGCGGAGGATGCTGTCCCAGCGTCCGCCGCTGAGCGCGTGCAGCAGGTAGAAGTCGATGTGGTCGGTGCCGAGCTTCTTCAGCTGCTCGTCCAGCAGCCGCTCCCAGTCGCTCTCGGCGTTCACCAGCCAGACCGGCAGCTTGGTGGCCAGCTGCACCCGGTCCCGGTAGCCGTCCCGGAGCGCGCGCCCCACGAAGGGCTCGCTCTCGCCGCCGTGGTAGGGGTAGGCGGTGTCCACGTAGTTGACCCCGGCGTCGATGGCCCGGCGCAGCAGGGCCCGGGCCGGCTCCTCGTCGATCACCCTCATGTCCCCGCCCACCACCGGCAGCCGCATGCAGCCGAAGCCCAGGACCGATACCTCCACCCCGGGGATGCGCGGAAAAGTGCGGTATTTCATGCAACGGCCTCCAGCGGCGGTCATGCCGCGATGTGGTTGAAGCTTCAGGCCGGGTGGCTGGCCATGAACCGGGCGATGCGCTCCAGCTCGGCCGCGGCCAGCCGGAAGCCGGCGGCGCCGGCCACGCCCTGCACCTGCTCCGCGCTGCGCACGCCGACGATGGCGCCGGTGACGGCGGGGTTGCGCAGGCACCAGGCGATGGCCACCTCGCCGGGGGTCCGCCCATGGGGCGCGCCGATCTCCCGGAGCAGCTCGGCCAGGGCCAGGTTGCGCCCGAGCTTGGGCTCCCGGAACTGCACCGCGCCCTTGCGGAAGTCGTCGTCGGGCATGGCCCGGATCCGTTCGGCGGTCATCTTGCCGGTGAGCAGCCCCGACTTCATGGGGCTGTATACGATCACGCCGATGTTCGCGGCCTGGCAGTGGGGCAGGAGGGCCGTCTCCACTTCCGGGGAGATGATGGAGTAGGGCGGCTGCAGCGAGCTGACCGCACCCAGGGGGGCGATGGCCTGGAGCTGGGGCGCGCTGAAGTTGCATACGCCGCCCCAGCGGATCTTGCCCTCGGCCCGGAGCCGCACCACGGTCTCCCAGCCCTCGGCGATGTCCTCGGCCGGGTTGGGCCAGTGGATCTGGTACAGGTCGATGGTGTCCAGCTTCAGCCGGCGCAGGCTGGCCTCGCACTCCGCCACCAGGGAGTCCCGCTTCAGCCGGCTGGTGATCTTCCCGGCCCCGTCCCAGCACATGGAACACTTGGTGAAGACGTAGGGCCGGGCGGACAGGCCCTCCAGGGCCCGGCCCACCACCTCTTCGGAATGGCCCAGGCCGTAGACCGGCGCCGTGTCGATCCAGTTCCACCCCGCCTCCAGGGCGGCGCGGATGGCGGCCACGGACTGGCGGTCGTCCTGGGCGCCCCAGCCGTACTGGTAGCCGCCCCCGCCCATGGCCCAGGCGCCGACCCCCAGGGGGGTGATCATCAGGTCGCTGTTGCCCAGTTTGCGCTTGTCCATGGCTGCTCCGTCCATCCGTCCGCTCCATTATGCGCCGATCCGGTCCCGGAAGTGCCTGGGCGAGGACCTGGTGCTGGCCGACAGCGCCGTATAATGGCAGGTGCTGGATCTTTTCCATGCCTTTCGGATCGCGGGGTCGCCATGCTGCAAACCTACCGGGAACACGTCGCCGAGCGGGCCGCCCTGGGCATCCCGCCCCTGCCCCTCACCGCGGCCCAGACCGAAGCCCTGGTGCAGCTGCTCCAGGCGCCCCCCGCCGGCGAGGCGGACTTCCTGCTGGACCTGCTGGCCCACCGGGTGCCCGCCGGGGTGGATGACGCCGCCCAGGTGAAGGCCCGGTTCCTGGCCCGGGTGGCCAAGGGCGAGCTCGCCGTGGCGCTGGTCTCCCCCGGGCGGGCCACCGAACTGCTGGGCACCATGCTCGGCGGCTACAACATCCAGGCCCTCATCGACCTGCTGGACGCCCCCGGCGTGGCCGCCAGCGCCGCCGAAGCCCTGAAGAAGACCCTGCTGGTGTTCGAGTTCTTCGGGGCGGTGCAGGCCAAGGCCGCCCAGGGCAGCGCCATGGCCCGGGAGGTGCTGCGCTCCTGGGCCGAGGCCGAGTGGTTCACCGCCCGGCCCGAGGTGCCCCGGAGCCTCACCGTGACCGTGTTCAAGGTGGCCGGGGAGACCAACACCGACGACCTCTCCCCCGCCCCCGACGCCTGGAGCCGCCCGGACATCCCGCTGCACGCCCTGGCCATGCTCAAGAACCCCCGGCCCGGCATCACCCCGGACCAGCCCGGCCAGGTGGGCCCGCTGGCGCTGCTGCGGACGCTCAAGGCCAAGGGCCACCCGGTGGCCTACGTGGGCGACGTGGTGGGCACCGGATCCTCGCGCAAGTCCGCGGTGAACTCCGTGCTCTGGCACACCGGCGAGGACATCCCCTTCGTGCCCAACAAGCGCTTCGGCGGGGTCTGCCTGGGCGGCAAGATCGCCCCCATCTTCTACAACACCCTGGAGGACGCCGGGGCCCTGCCCATCGAGCTGGACGTGGCCGGGCTGGCCATGGGCGACGTGGTGGAGCTGCGCCCGTACGAGGGCCAGGCGCTCAAGGACGGCCAGGTGGTGGCCGAGTTCCGGCTGAAGTCCGAGGTGGTGTTCGACGAGGTCCGGGCCGGCGGGCGGATCCCGCTCATCATCGGCCGGGGCCTCACCGCCCGGGCCCGGGAGGCCCTGGGGCTGCCCCCCGCCACCGTGTTCCGCCAGGCCGCGGTGCCCCCGGAGACCGGCCTGGGCTACACCCTGGCCCAGAAGATCGTCGGCCGCGCCTGCGGCGTCCCCGGGGTCCGGCCCGGGGCCTACTGCGAGCCGCACATGACCACCGTGGGCTCCCAGGACACCACCGGCCCCATGACCCGGGACGAGCTCAAGGACCTGGCCTGCCTGGGCTTCTCCGCCGACCTGGTGATGCAGTCGTTCTGCCACACCGCCCCCTACCCCAAGCCGGTGGACGTGCTCACCCAGACCGAGCTTCCGGCCTTCATGGCCGGGCGCGGCGGGGTGGTGCTGAAGGTGGGCGACGGCATCATCCACTCCTGGCTGAACCGGCTGCTGCTGCCCGACACCGTGGGCACCGGCGGCGACTCCCACACCCGCTTCCCCATCGGCCTCTCGTTCCCGGCCGGCTCCGGCCTGGTGGCCTTCGCCGCCGCCACCGGGGTCATGCCCCTGGACATGCCCGAGAGCGTGCTGGTGCGGTTCAAGGGCGAACTGCAGCCCGGGGTCACCCTGCGCGACCTGGTGAACGCCATCCCGCTCTACGCCATCCGCCAGGGCCTGCTCACCGTGGCCAAGGCCGGCAAGAAGAACGTGTTCAGCGGCCGCATCCTGGAGATCGAGGGCCTGCCCAAACTGAAAGTCGAGCAGGCCTTCGAGCTGAGCGACGCCTCGGCGGAGCGTTCCGCCGCCGCCTGCACCGTGCGCCTGGACCCGGAGCCGATCATCGAGTACATGACCTCGAACATCGTGCTCATGAAGTGGATGATCGCCGGCGGCTACCAGGACCGGCAGACCCTGGAGCGGCGCATCGCCGCCATGCAGGCCTGGCTGGCCGCGCCCGAGCTGCTGCGGGCCGACCCGGACGCCGAGTATGCCGCGGTGATCGACATCGACCTGGCCGACATCCAGGAGCCCATCCTGGCCTGCCCCAACGATCCCGACGACGTGAAGCCGCTGTCGGCGGTAGCCGGCGAAAAGATCGACGAGGTCTTCATCGGCTCCTGCATGACCAACATCGGCCACTTCCGCGCCGCCGGCCAGCTGCTGGAGGGCCTGAGCGACCTGCCCACCCGGCTGTGGATCGCCCCGCCCACCAAGATGGACGCCGCCCAGCTCACCGCCGAGGGCTACTACGGCATCCTGGGCCGCACCGGGGCGCGCATGGAGATGCCCGGCTGCTCCCTGTGCATGGGCAACCAGGCCCAGATCCGCAAGGGCGCCACCGCCATCTCCACCTCCACCCGCAACTTCCCCAACCGGCTCGGGGTCGACACCCGGGTCTACCTGGGCTCGGCGGAGCTGGCCTCGGTGTGCGCGCTGCTGGGGCGGATCCCCACCCTGGCGGAGTACCGCGAGGCGGTGGCGCGCCTGGGGGCCCATGCCGGGGAGGTCTACCGCTACCTGAACTTCGACCAGATCCCGGGGTTCCGGGAGGTGGCGGATGCGCTGCCGGGGCGGTAGCCGGCTGGAAGCACCGTCAGCCCTCCCTACGGAGCTCCGGAACCCGGGAAGTGCTTGCGGAAGATCCCCTGCAGCATCCGCGCGAACAGGCTGCCCGGGTTTTCCGGCAGGGCATAGGATCCGGCGGCCTTCAACTCGTTGCCCAGCTCGAACAGCTGCCCGGTGTCCAGGCCGGTGCCCAGCAGCACGAACGGCAGCCCCGCCGGCAGGGACTCGGCCAGGGTCTTGATCCGCTTGCGGGTCTCCCACCCGGGCGAATCCACGTGGAACAGGGTGAGCACCCGCCGGGACGGGGTCAGGTCGCGGATGGACTGGATGCTGGGGGCCACCCGGCGCAGGGGCGGCAGATCGGCCGGCAGCAGCGCGGCCAGCCGCTCCCCCAGCTCGCTGGAGGAGCTCACCAGGAGCAGCTCGGCGGCCGCCGGGCCCTCGGCCTCCGGGCGGTCGCCCGCGTTCCGGGCCAGGGCCAGCGCGGCGGCCTCCTCCCGGCGCTGGAAGGCCCAGCGGGCCAGGTCGTCCAGCAGGGGCCCGGACAGGGGCGGCCGGAACTCCGCGCCGAACACCCGGTCGTGCAGGTAGCGGATCTTCACCTTGGTGTTGATCTTGATGCTGGCGGTGAGGCTGAAGGCCACGTGGATCTCCTCGTCCACCAGCAGCTCGCCCTCCTCCAGGTCCCGCAGCATGAGCATCCGCATCCCGCTGGTGCTGAGGTTCACCAGGGTCCCGGACAGCAGCTTGTACTTCCGGGTGCTGAAGGTGACCGGCACCCGCCCCACCCGCTCCACCCGGTAGGCCCCGCGGTATTCCCCGTCCTCCAGCTGCTCCGGCACCGCCAGCACCAGGGACTGGCGGCCCTGGGACCGGCCCAGCCCCAGCAGCCGGGTGGCGCCCTCGTAGAAGTGGTGGCCGTGGGGGAAGCGGACCTTGAGGTCGGCGGAGCGCAGCCCGAACCTGGCCTCCTCCAGGGTCATGTTGGCGTGGCAGTGGAACCGGTCCTCCTCCAGGCGCAGGAAGCTGGTCTCGAAACGCATGTAGGGTGTGCTGACGATCACGATCTCGTTCCGGTCGCAGGCGTTCCGCAGGATCTCCCGGATCAGCTCGCCGCTGCGTATCCCGACCTCCACCCTGCCCCCGTCCATGCTGGATTACATAGTATTAGCATAACGCGGCGGCGTTCCCGGCTATCGGGAAGCGGGGCGGGACGATAAACTGATGTTCGAGTCCGAAATGCCGCCCCGCGGGTGCCGTCCGTGGCGGACGGCGACTTCCTCCGGAGAAGCCATGCCCGTCTACGTCATCGGCCACAAGAACCCCGACACCGATTCCATCTGCTCGGCCATCGGCTACGCCCACTACCTGCGCCTGGCCCATGTGCCCGACGCGGTGGCGGCCTGCTGCGGGGAGATCTCCCCGCGCACCCAGTTCGTGCTCACCCAGGCCGGCCTGGAGCCGCCCCGGCTGATCATGGACGTCCGGCCCACCCTGGGCCAGCTGTGCCGGCGGGACGTGGTCAGCGCCCGGGAGGACGAGGCGTTCTTCGAGGTCTACCGGCGCATGCAGGCGCACCGGCTCACCGCGCTGCCGGTGCTGGACGCCGCGGGCGGGCTCACCGGCATGCTCTCCCTGTCCCGGCTGCTGGAGCTGCTGCTGCCGGACCGGGACGCCGCCAACAACCACAGCCCGCGGCTGGTGGAGACCAGCCTGGACTGCATCTGCCGCGCCCTCTCGGGCAGCTTCCTGCACGGGGTGGCCACCGAGCGCAGCGAGTCGCTGCTGCTGAAGGTGGGCGCCATGAGCTCGGGCCGCTTCATCCCGCGGCTGCAGGAGTTCCCCCCGGACCAGTCCCTCATCGTGGTCGGCGACCGCCCCACCATCCAGCGGCCCACCATCGCCTTCGGCGCCCGGTGCATGGTGGTCACCGGCGGCGCGGGGCTGGCCCCGGAGCTGCTGGAGGCGGCCCGGGCCAAGGGGGTGAGCGTCATCTCCAGCCCCTGGGACACCGCCACCACCACCCTGCTGATCCGCGGCGCCAAGGGCATCGGCCCGGCCATCGACCGGGACTACCTGAAGTTCCGGGAGTCCATGCTGGCCCGGACCGTGCGCAAGGCAGTGCACCCGGTGAACCAGGACCTGTTCCCGGTGCTGGGGGCCGCCGGGCAGCTGCTGGGCGTGTTCTCCAAGGACGACCTGGCCAGCCCCGAGCAGGTGCGCCTGGTGCTGGTGGACCACAACGAGCTGGCCCAGGCGGTCACCGGCGCCGAGGAGGCGGAAATCCTGGAGGTGCTGGACCACCACCGGGTGGGCGGCGGGCTCATGTCCCGGGAGCCGATCCGGTTCCAGAACGACACGGTGGGCTCCACCTGCACCATGGTCACCCGCTGCTTCCGCCGGGACGGCCTGGAGCCGCCCCCGGCCATCGGCCAGTGCCTGGCGGCGGGGATCATCTCCGACACCCTGAACCTCAGCTCGCCCACCACCACCCCGGTGGACCGGGACATGCTGGCCTGGCTGGGCGAGGTCTGCGGCTTCGCGGTGGCGCCCTTCGCCGAGGCGTTCTTCGCGGTGGGCTCGGTGCTCCAGCTGTGCCCGCCCCGGGAGGCGCTGCGCATGGACTGCAAGGAGTACGCCGAGGGCCCCTGGCGCATGGCGGTGGCCCAGATCGAGGAGGTGGGCTTCGAGAACTTCCTGGCGCAGCGGGAGGCGCTCGCCGCGGCCATGGACGACCTGCTGCGGGAGCAGCGGCTGGACTTCACCTGCCTGCTGGTCACCGACATCTCCCTGAACAACAGCCTGCTGCTGGTGGCCGGCGACCCGCGGGTGCTGGAGCGCATCGACTATCCCAGGCTGGACAGCCACCTGTTCCAGCTGGACGCCGTGGTCAGCCGCAAGAAGCAGCTGCTGCCGCACCTGGCCCGGCACCTGGCGCGGCTGGAGAAGGATCCGGCGGCGGGCTAGGGCTTCGTGGTCCATGCCTTCAAGCTGGACGGCGCGGCGGCCGAATGGGGGGGTGGAACTCCATGTGCATCTCCACTCGGACCGTTCACATAAACAACTAATTTAAAATGTCTCCGAGCCGTGGGCAGAACCAGGGTCCCAATGTATTATCTATTAATACTGGAGTCCCCATGGAACCCTGGACTGCCTCCTATACCACCCTGGACCGGATCTTCGTGCTCACGGCGCTCATCGGCGCCATCGCGGTGGTGTACCGTCTCGTCGCGCTGTTCCTGGGCGGGGACCTGGACGGGGACGATTTCGCCGGGGACGGCGACGCCGGGGACGGCGACGCCGGGGACGGCTTCCAGGTGCTCAGCATCCACGGCCTGGCCTCGTTCTGCATGATGTTCGGCCTGGTGGGGATCGCCCTGAGCCGCCAGAGCCATGAGGGCCCGGGCTGGTCCATCCTGGGCGGCATCCTGGCGGGCCTGGGCGCCATCTGGGTCATCTCCCGGGTGTTCCGCTCGGCGCTCAAGCTCCAGTCCAACGGCACCCTCCAGAACAAGTCCGCCGAAGGCTGCTTCGGCACGGTGTACCTGACCATACCCGCCGGCGGAACCGGTCGCGTGAGCGTCCGGATCGGCCAGCGCCTGCGGGAAATGGATGCCATCCACGACGCGGGCGCCGAGCTGCCCACGGGCACCCCGGTGCGGGTGGTGCGGGTGGAACGGTCCCTGGCCGTGGTCCAAACGTTTTCCTCCACGGAGCTGTGATGCCTGAAACGATGAACGTGTGGGTGTTCCCGGCGCTGGGCTTCGCCCTGCTGCTGTTCCTGACCCTGGTGTTCCTGGCCTCCCGCTACAAGCGGTGCCCCTCGGACAAGATCCTGGTGGTGTTCGGCAAGGTGGGCGCCGGCCAGTCGGCCCGCTGCATCCACGGCGGCGGCGTCCTGGTGGTGCCGCTGATCCAGGGCTCGGCGTACATGAGCCTGACCCCCATGACCATCAGCATCCCGCTGCAAAAGGCCTTGTCCCTGCAGAACATCCGCATCAACGTGCCGTCCACCTTCACGGTGGGGGTCAGCACCGAGCCGGACATCATGAACGCGGCCGCGGAGCGGCTGCTGAACCTCAGCCAGGACCACATCGAGGAGATGGCCAAGGAGATCATCTTCGGCCAGCTGCGGCTCACGGTGGCCAGCCTGACCATCGAGCAGATCAACCAGGACCGGGAGAGCTTCCTGGAATCCATCCGCAAGAACGTCTCCCCGGAGCTGAACAAGATCGGGCTGTACCTGATCAACGTGAACATCACCGACATCACCGACGAGTCCGGCTACATCGACAGCATCGGCAAGAAGGCCGCGGCCGAGGCCATCAACCAGGCCAAGGTGGACGTGGCCGAGCAGGAGAAGCTGGGCAGCATCGGCCAGTCCGAGGCCACCCGGGCGCGGGAGATCCGGGTGGCCGAGAACGTGGCCGATTCCGAGAAGGGGCAGAAGAAGGCCGAGGCCGACAAGCGGGTGTTCATCAAGCACCAGGAGGCCCTGGCGGTGGGCGGCGAGAACCAGGCCCTGGCGGACATCGCCAAGACCAACGCCGAGCTGGCGGTGCAGCAGGCCGAGGCGGTCCGGCGCGGGGAGGTGGCCCGCCGGGAGGCCGAGGTGGAGATCCAGAAGGCCCAGTACAAGGCGGAGCTGGAGCGCCTGAACGCCCTGGAGGTGGTGCGCCAGGAAGTGGACAAGCGCAAGGTGGAGATCGCCGCCGAGGCCGAGGCGGAAAAGACCCGGCGCGAGGCCCGGGGCGTGGCCGACGCCATCCTGCTCAAGTACCAGGCGGAGGCCGAGGGCATCCGCAAGGTGCTGGAGAGCAAGGCCGCCGGCTACCTGGACCTGGTGCGCAGTTGCAACGGCGATGCCAAGGCCGCCGCCACCCTGCTCATGACCGAGAAGATCGAGCAGGTCGTCGGGCTGCAGGTGGAGGCCATCCGCAACATCAAGATCGACAAGGTGACGGTGTGGGACTCGGGCAAGGAGGGCGCCGGCGCCGCCGGCTTCCTCTCCGGCCTGATCAAGAGCCTGCCGCCGCTGCACGACGTGGCCGGCCTGGCCGGGCTGGAGCTGCCGGAGTACCTGGGCCGGCTGGGGGCCGAGCCGGAGCCCGGACCCTAGGCCGGCCAGCCGCCGCCCAGGGCCTTGCACAGGGCGATCAGGTCCTGGGCCACCGCCTGGTCGCTCTGGACCAGGTTGTCCTGGGCCTGGTACACCGTGCGCTCGGCGTCCAGCACGTTGATGAAGCTGGTCAGGCCGCTGGCGTACTGCTGCCGGGCCACGTCCAGGGCACTGCTGCTGGAGGCCACCGCCGCCCGCAGCGGCACGTTGCGCGCCTGCTCCTTGGCGTAGGCCACCAGGGCGTTCTCCACGTCCTCGAAGCCGGTGAGCACGGCCTTCTCGTAGCCGGCCAGGGCCGCTTCCTGGCGCGCATCCTGCACCCGGATGTTGGCGCGCACCTTGCCGGTGTCGAAGATGGGCCAGCGGAAGGTGGGACCCCAGGACCAGGCGGTGCTGGCGGGGGTGAACAGGCTGCCGCTCTGGGCGCTCTCCCAGCCGAAGCTGCCCGTGAGCGAGAACCTGGGGTAGAGGTCGGCCTTGGCCACGCCCACCCGGGCCGTGGCTTCGGCCAGGCGGCGCTCCGCCATCCGGATGTCCGGGCGCCGGCGCAGCAGGTCCGCGGGCAGGCCCGCCGGCACTTCCGGCGGGGCGGCGGGGATCGGCGCGCTGGCCGCCAGTTCCTGGCCCAGGGCGCCCGGGTCCAGGCCCAGCAGCACGCCCAGGTGGTGCACCGCCACCTGCAGGCCGGTCTCCAGGGCCGGCACCTGGCTCTCGGTCTGGGCCAGCACGGTGGCGGCCTGGTCCGGCTCCAGGCTGCTGGTGAAGCCCTGCTGGTAGCGGGACTGGGCCAGGGCGACGATGTCGCGCTGGGCCGCCAGGTTCTCCCGGGCGATCTGCAGGCGCTGCTGGTAGCCGCGGGCGGTGGTGTAGTTGCGCGCCACCTCCGCCACCAGGCTGACCTGGGCGTCGGCCAGGCTGAAGCCCGCCGCGGCCAGGGCGGCGTCAGCCGCCTGGGTGGCGCGCCGGTTGCCGCCGAACAGGTCCAGCTCCCAGCTGGCGTCGAAGCCCGCCTGGTAGACGTTGCTGGTCAGGGGGGTGCCGGGCGGCAGCAGACCGCCCAGGAGCGGCTGGTTGGCGCTCTCCCGGGCCCGGGCGGCGGCGCCGGACACGTCCATGGACGGTCCCTGGGCGGCGCCGGCCAGGCCGCGCTGGGCCCGGGCCTCCAGCACCCGCGCCTGGGCCAGGCGCAGGTCCAGGTTGGCGTTCAGCGCCCGGGCCACCAGTCCGTCCAGTTCGGGATCGTGGAAGTCCTTCCACCACTCCGCCAGGCTGGCGCCGCGGCTGGTCTCGCCGCCGGCCAGGGGCTCGCTCCACTGCTGGGGCGCAGTGGCTTTACGCGGCTGGTAGTCCGGCCCGACCAGGCAGCCGATCATGGATCCGGTGGCCGCCAGGGCCAGGAAAACGGTGGGGGTGTTCATGGGGGATCTCCTTCAGGGCTCAGGCTTCGTCTCTCAATGGCCCAGCACCGGCGCCACGTCCTTGCGCACCCGGCGCAGCAGCAGCACCACGCCGATGACGATCACGCAGGCGACGGTGAGGATGCGGAACACGTCCAGGTAGGACAGCATCGTCGCCTGGACCTGGATCTCGTTGTAGAAGCCCAGCAGGTTCCGCTGGGTGAGCCCGCCCTCGGCGTGCAGGCGATGCATCAGCGGCAGGTTGGCCCGGGTGGCGGTGGCCGCCAGGTAGGCCTGGTGCACCTGGGCCCGCCGCACCAGCAGGGTGGTGGCCACGGCGATGCCGATGCTGCCGCCCAGGTTGCGCATCAGGTTCATCATCGCGCTGGCCTGGTTGCTCTTGCCGGGGGGCAGGTTGCTGTAGGCGATGGTGTTCAGCGGGATGAAGAACAGCGGCAGCCCCAGGCACTGGATCAGCCGGGCCCAGATCAGGTGGTCGAAGGCGATCTGGGCGGTGAACCCGGACATCATCACCAGGGACAGGGTCAGCACGCCGAGGCCGAAGGCCATCAGGTATTTGGGCTGCACCCGGCGCACCAGCTGGCCGGCGATGGGCATCATCACGATCAGCATCAGCCCGCCGGGCATGAGCACCAGCCCGGCCTGGGTGGCGTCGTAGCCGAGCAGCTGCTGGGCCAGCAGCGGGATCAGCACCGTGGTGGAGTTCAGGATGAACCCGACCACGAACTGCAGGCCCATGGAGGTGGCGAGGTTGCCGTTGCGCAGCAGGGGCAGGTCCACCACCGGGTCCGGCTCGATCAGGGTCTCCCACACCACCAGGCCGACGAAACTGACCACGGCGAGCACCAGGAAGCCGACGATGTACGGGGAGCCGAACCAGTCGGCCTCCTGGCCCTTGTCCAGCACCACCTGCAGGGCGCCGAAGGCCAGCACCACGAAGGCGAAGCCCATGGCGTCGATGCGGATCTTCTTGCGCGGAGCCGATGGATCTTTGGGCGGATCCTGGATCAGCCGCTGGGTGAGCGCCAGGGAGATCAGCCCCACCGGCAGGTTCATGAAGAAGATCCAGCGCCAGGAGAAGTTGTCGGTGATCCAGCCGCCCAGGGTGGGTCCCACCGCCGGCGCCACCACCACGGCCATGCCGTAGATGGCGAAGGCCATGCCGAAGTGCTTGCCGGGGAAGGTGTCGGCCAGCATGCTCTGCTCGCTGGGCGCCAGGCCGCCGCCGCCGGCGCCCTGGAACACCCGGAACAGCAGCAGGCTGCCCAGGGAGGGGGCGATGCCGCACAGGAAGGAGCTGACCGTGAACAGGGCCACGCAGATCATGTAGAAGCGCTTGCGGCCCATGGTGTTGGACAGCCAGCCGCTGATCGGGATGACGATGGCGTTGGCCGCCAGGTAGCTGGTGAGCACCCAGGTGGCCTGGCTCTGGCTCGCGCCCAGGCTGCCGGCGATGTGCCCCAGGGACACGTTGGCGATGCTGGTGTCCAGCACCTCCATGAACGTGGCCAGGGAGATCACCACCGCGACCAGCCAGGGATTGACGCCGAGCTTGGCGGCGCTGTTGGGAGTTCTGGGAAAGGACATGGGACGCTCCTAGGAACGCACCCGCACCCGGGGTTCCACCGACATGCCCGGCGCCAGCTGGCCCAGGCTGCGGCCGTCCAGGAGGATCTTCACCGGCACCCGCTGCACCACCTTGACGAAGTTGCCGGTGGCGTTCTCGGTGGGGATGACGCTGAAGCGCGAGCCGGTGCCGGACTGGATGGAGTCCACCCGGCCGGTGAGGGCCATGCCGGGGAAGGCGTCCACGCTCACCTGCACCGGCTGGCCGGAATGCATGTACTTCAGCTGGGTCTCCTTGAAGTTGGCCACCACCCACACCTGGGCGGGCACGATCTGGAACAGCGGGTTGGCCGGGGACACGTAGGCGCCGGCGTCCACCGCCTTGCCGGCGATGCGCCCGTCGGCGGCGGCGAAGATCCGGCAGTGGTCCACGTTCACCTGGGCCTTGCGGGTGTCGGCCTGGGCCTTCTCGAAATCACCCTGGGCCGCGGTGACGTTGGCCCGGGCCTGGGCCACCTGGGCCTGGGCGGCGGTGACCTGGGCCCGGCCCCGCTCCAGGGCGGCGGCGGCGGTCTTGCCGGTGGCGATGGCGCCGTCCAGGTCCTTCTGCGACCGGGCCCGGGCATCCACCCCCTGCTGCCGCTTCAGCTCGGTCTCGGCGTTCTCGAAGCTGGCCTGCACCGAGTGCAGCGACGCCTGGGCCTCCAGCACCGCGCTCTGGGCCGCCGCCACCCCGGCCTGGGCCTGGGCCAGCTTGCCCAGGGCAGCCGCCTCGGCGCCCCGGGCCTGGCTCAGCGCCACCTGGTAGTCGGTGCTGTCCAGCTCCACCAGCAGGTCGCCCTTGCGCACCACCTGGTTGTCGTCGATGTGCACCGCCGCCACCAGGCCCGACACCTGCGGGCTGATGCCGATGACGTGGCCGTCGATGAAGGCGTCGTCGGTGGATTCGAAGGGCGCCACCTGGCGCAGGTAGTAGCTGGTGCCCAGGGCGCCGGCCAGCAGCGCGCCGCCGGCGATGAACGCCGCCAGCTGGCGCCGGCTGCGGGTCCTGGCCGGCGGGGCCGGGGGCTGGTCGCCCTCGGCGTGGCTGCCATCGACATTGTTGATGTGGATCGGTTCGGAAGTCTGGGCGGTGGCCTGGGGCGTCATGGCGTGCCTCGCGAAAAAAGAGTGGGCTCCGGCCGGGCGGTCCGGGGTCGGCCGTCCAACCTGTTGACTGGGGAACAGGGAAGTTATGGAATGCGGAGCGTCACTCGCCCCGATACGCGGGCAGGCCTGCCTGGAGCTTCTGCAGCAGCGAGGCCAGGGTCTCCCGTTCGGCGGGGGTCAGGCCGGCCATGAGCCGCTCGATCCCGCGGAATTTCTCCGGCAGGTAGGTGTTCACCATCTCCAGCCCGGCGGGGGTGATCTCGATCAGCCGGGTGCGCCGGTCCTCCCGGGCCTCGCAGCGTTTCACCAGGCCGTCGTGCTCGAGCCCGTCCACCAGGCCGGTGATGCTGCCCTTGGTGACCCCCAGCAGGTCGGCCAGCCGGGAGTGGGACAGCGGCTCCGGCTGGCTCTCCAGCAGCAGCACCAGCAGCGTGATGCGCCCCTCGCCCAGGCCGTGGCAGGACAGCTTGGCGTTGCCGATCTCGCGCAGTTCGTCGGTGACGCTGAGCAGCAGCAGGTACGTTTCCAGGGTGCCGGGGTCGAAATCCTTGGCCCCGATGCGCTCAGCCAGGCGCTGGATGCGCTCGTACTTGGGAAGGTGGAACTGGGACGGGAGGCAGGGTGTCAAGGTCGGATCCTTTGTTGAACCACCAACAGTATGGTTCCGAACTATATCCCTGTCAACCGTCATGAAACCTTTTCCGACCTATTGGGGCCGGCCGGCCGTTCAGGGCAGGACCAGCGTCGTCCGGGCCGCCACGGACACCCCCTGGTCGGTCACGCACCGGACCACCACGTCGAGCTCCCCGGAGATGTGCACCCGGCTCTTCATGATGACGCCCTCCTTGCCGGCGTCGGTCTTCTTCATCTGGACCGGGAGCAGCCCGTTGGCCGGCTGGAGGTCGAAGGTGTAGGTCAGCGGGCGCACCGTGGCCTTGCCGTCGGCGTCGGTGGTGGCGGCCGAGGCCTTCAGGAGGAAGAACCCGCCCCTGGCCTCCGGGGGCACCGCCACCAGGGTGAGCGGCGACAGCCGGTCCCGGCCGGTGTCCCGGCAGGTGATGTCCCACACCGAATGCCCCGAGGTGACGAACAGGGAGACCCCTGACGGTCCCCGGTCCAGGGCCAGGGTCCGGGGCGCCGCCAGGGCGGCGTAGTCCGCGTCCGGGGGTTCTTCCATGCCGTCCCGCAGCAGGCCGGCGCGGGTGACGGTGAGGCCGGGGTCGCCCACCAGGGTGCGCAGGGTCTCGTCGCCCGGATGGTAGACCCGCACCGCCTGGTTGCCGAAATCGGCGATGTGCAGTCCGGTCTCCGCATCCCACTGGAGACCGCAGGGGTCGGCCAGGCGCGCCGCGAGCAGGGCCTGGGCGCCGCCCTGGAGCGCGTCCCGGAAGCCCCGGGCGTCCACCGCCCCCACCACCGTGGTCACCCAGCGGGTGGCCGGGTTCAGCCTGCGGATGGCGTGGCCGTCCACGATGTAGAGCAGGCCCGCCACGGGATCGAAGGCCAGGCCTTCCAGGGCCCGGAACTGGGCCGCGGGGCCCATGCCGTCCTGGTGGCCGGGGTCGGCGCCGGGGGTGCCGGCGAGGGTGTCCACCTGGCCATCGGGGGTGATCACCCGGATCACCCGGTTGCCGGCATCCGCCACGTAGAGGTTGCCGGCCGGGTCCTGGGCCAGCCCCCGGGGGTTGCTGAACAGGGCCTCCCCCATGGGGCCGTCCTGGTGGTCCGCCACCGTCGGGGTCCCGGCCAGGAGCTCCACCTCGCCGTCCTCGTGGAGGGCCCGGAGCACCTGGTTGCCGCTGTCGGAGAAGATCGCCAGGGGCTGGCGCGCGCCGGGGACGGCGGCGCAGGGGGCGAGCACGAAGCTGGGCTGGTTCAGCCGGGCATGTTCCCCCGCGCCGTCCTGGAACCCGGGGTCGCCGGCCTTGCCGGCCAGGGTCCGCACCGTCCCGTCCGGCGCCGCCAGGCGCAGCACGTGGCTGACGGGCTCCGTCACCAGGAGGCCCGCCCCGGTGCCCTTCCCCTCCTTGACCAGGGCCAGGCCGTAGGGCTCCGCAAAGCGCGCCTGGTCGCCGGCGGCGTCCTGGTGCCCCTTGGACTCGAAGCGGCCGGCGAACAGGGCCATGCCGCGGATATCCACGGGGATGTCGTGGCGCAGGCTGTCCCAGGTGTCCTCCTCCGCCTGTTTGAGGGTCTCCAGACGGAAGACCCCGCTCCGCCCGCGCAGGCCCTGGACCAGATCCCCGCCGAGGAGCTCCAGCGGACGCCACTGGGCGCCCAGACGGGTCCAGCAGCGCCGGGCCCAGCCGGCCCCCGGCGCCGCCGGCAGGGGCATGCGGAACGGCACGCCGTAGCCCGCCCGCACCGGGGGCGCGTCCCAGGCCCTGGTGGACTCGAAGACCGTGGCCTTGCCCTCGCCGCCCCGCCGGCCGGTGGCGGGGTCCAGGAACGGGGCCGGCTTGCCTTTGGGTCCGGGTTGGGAGGGCAGGACGGCGGGCGCGGCCAGGCCGGCGGTGGTGCTTTTCCCGTCGGCCGGATGATCGAACACCTGCGCCTGGGGCCTGGACCCGGGCCGGGACGGGGCATGCGGGATGGAGGGCACAGGTTGGCCGCCGGCCGCGCTTTTCACGTCGTCAAGACCAGGGAAGAACAGCGGCTTCGGAGCACTGCCCGGCTTGGCCGCGCCCGGACCGGTGGGCAGCGCGTGGTTCAGGATGAAGGACCGGGGCAGCAGGCCGGCCGGGATTCCCGGTGCGGCTGCCGCCTGGAGCGGCAGGCCGGCCTCGAGGGTGAAGGCCAGGATCCCCGACTTGGTGGCATCCCGTTCATGGTTCACCGTGATGATCACCTGGCAGGACCGGTCCACCCGGTCGGGCGCCTGGTATTCTCCGGTCTTGGCATGGATCCTCCCCGGGCCTTCGAAGATCGCCCAGCGCAGGGGCCAGGGTTCTCCGGTCGCGCCCTGGGCGCTGGGGGCTGCCGCCGCCGCGTCCGCCGGAGGCAGGGTCTGCTTGGTTTCCAGGGAGCCCGGGAGGGGAGGCTGGCCCTTGACCCGGAAGGTGAACTGGCCACGGGCGCGCAGGGGCGCCTTGGGCCCCAGGATCTCCAAGTCCTCCGCCGCGGCGGGAGCGGCGGCCGCCACCAGGCTGAGGGCCAGCAGGCCGTGGCGGGTCCAGGGGGTTCGCGGTGCGGGGGTGAGCATGGGAAAGGCCTCCGGAAAACGGGGGATCGGGTGGGACGGGGGGCGCCTCGGCCCCGCATGAAGGAAGGTGCGGGGAATTTATAAATAGTTTCTTAACCGAGTCTCCAGTTGAACCCGTTGGCCAAGAGGTTGCAACGCTATTTCCCGTTCCAGGATCGCCCCTATGCTCATTTGAACTTTGGGTATGGGGCTACCAAGGTGAGGTTCATTGGGCTTAGCCACCTGCCGGCAGCCATCGGACCCGCACCGGATCGGCCATGACCAGCCTTCCAGGATCGGGACGCATCGATCCTCGGTTGCGCCCGGGAATGACCCGGTAGCCAAAAAATCACAGCTGGACCATTGACGCCCGCTTGCCGGGAGGGGTAGTCTTTAATCATGATTTTTATATCGACATAAAAATCCTGGATCCCTCCCCTCCCTGGAGTCGACCTTGCTCGTGTCATCGGTCCCCCTCCCCACCCTGCGCAGGCTGCCCCGGTACTACCAGTACCTGGCGCGGCTGCGCAGCGCCGGCCAGGAGCAGGTGTCCGCGGCGCACATGGCCGAGGTCCTGGGCGTGCACCACACCCAGGTGCGCAAGGACCTGGCGGTCACCGGCTGCCAGGGGCGGCCCAAGACCGGGCACCGGGTGGGCGAGCTCATGAGCGCCATCGAAGGCTTCCTGCACTGGGGCAGCCCCTCGGACGCCTTCCTGGTGGGGGTGGGCAGCCTGGGCACCGCGCTGCTGAACTACAGCGGCTTCGAGCAGGCCGGCGCCCGCATCGTCGCCGCCTTCGACCAGGACACCCGCAAGGCCGGCACCCGCATCGGCGAGACCCCGGTCCTGCCCATGGACAAGTTCACCAGCCTGGCCGAGCGCATGCACATCATCGTCGGCATCCTCACCGTGCCCGCGGAAGCGGCCCAGGCCACGGCCGACCTCATGGTCGGCAGCGGCATCCGGGCCATCTGGAACTTCGCCCCGGTGGCCCTGGACCTGCCCAAGGACATCATCGTCGAGAACCTGGAGCTGTTCCCCAGCCTCGCCCTCCTGCTCCGCCGGCTCGCGGACAGCACCAACCCTGCTGTGCCGAGCTAGCGCCCCGGCCGTGCGCGGCCGGACCCCCAGCCTCTGATCCCGCTCCGGCCCCAGGCCGGACGGGGAAGGTTCGCCTTGATCCAATAGGAGTCCCACCATGGACGCAACCGCAGTGATGCCCCCGGAAGCGGGGCGCAAGTTCGAGAAGGTCCTCCAGATCCTGGACCAGTACGAGTGGAACAAGCAGCGCCTGGTACCCATCCTCCAGGCGGTCCAGGAGGAGTACCGCTACCTGCCGGAGGAGGTGATGACCCTGGTGGCCACCTCCCTGGGCATCCCCGCGGCCAAGGTCTACGGCGTGGCCACCTTCTACAGCCACTTCGCCCTGGCGCCCAAGGGCAAGTACGTCATCCGGGTGTGCGACGGCACCGCCTGCCACGTCAAGGGCAGCCAGGAGCTGGTGGACGCCCTGGAGGCCAAACTGAAGCTGAGCAAGGCCAAGAAGACCACCCCGGACATGATGTTCACCCTGGAGACGGTGTCCTGCCTGGGCGCCTGCGGCCTGGCCCCGGCCATGGTGATCAACGACGAAGTGCACGGGCAGGTGGCGGCCGACGCCGCCTGCGCCATCGTGGAAGCCATTCGCCAGCAGGAGGGCATGTGAGCGCGACCCTGGAAGTGACCGATCTGCAGACCATGGGCGATGCCTACCGTAGCGCCGCCAAGCTGCTGGCGCGCCGGGTGGTCATCTGCGCCGGCACCGGCTGCATGGCCAACGGGGCCATGAAGGTGTTCGCCCGCCTGCGGGAAGAGGCCCGGGCCAACGGCATCGACCTGGAGATCGAGCTGGACTACGAGAAGCCCAAGACCGGCGACGGCCTGCTCACCAAGAGCGGCTGCCAGGGCTTCTGCCAGATGGGCCCGCTGCTCAGCGTGGAGCCCGACGGCATCGTCTACTGCAAGGTGACCCCGGCGGACATTCCGGAGATCGTGCGGGAGACCCTGGTGGGCGGCCAGGCCGTGCAGCGCCTGCTGTACAAGGACCCGGCCACCGGCGCGGTGTGCCGCGGCCACCACGAGATCCCCTTCTACAGCCGGCAGCAGCGCACCGTGCTCAAGAGCTGCGGCAGCCTGGACCCCGAGGACGTGCGCGAGTACCTGTCCGAGGGCGGCTACCAGTCCGCGGCCAAGGCCTACACCGCCATGCAGCCCCAGGAAGTGTGCAAGGAGATCCTGGATTCCGGCCTGCGCGGCCGCGGCGGCGGCGGCTTCCCCACCGGGCGCAAGTGGGAGATGGCCCGGGTCCAGCCCGGCCCCAAGAAGTACATCGTCTGCAACGGCGATGAGGGCGACCCGGGCGCGTTCATGGACCGCGCGGTCATGGAAGGCAACCCCCACGCGGTGCTGGAGGGCATGATGATCGCCGCCCGGGCCATCGGCGCCGACGAGGGCTACGTCTACGTGCGCGCCGAGTATCCCCTGGCCGTGGCCCGGGTCCGCCGGGCGGTCAAGGACGCCCTGGAGCTGGGCATCCTGGGCGACGACCTGTTCGGCACCGGCCTGGGCTTCCGGGTCACGGTCATGGAAGGCGCCGGCGCCTTCGTCTGCGGCGAGGAGACCGCGCTGCTGGCCTCCATCGAGGGCCAGCGGGGCATGCCCATGCCCAAGCCGCCCTTCCCGGCCCAGAGCGGCCTCTACGGCAAGCCCACGGTCATCAACAACGTCGAGACCCTGGCCACCCTGCCCCGGATCCTGGCCCAGGGCGCCGCCGCCTACCATGCCACCGGCACCGCCGCCAGCCCCGGCACCAAGACCTTCGCCCTCACCGGCCACGTGGCCAACACCGGGCTGATCGAGGTGCCGTTCGGCACCAGCCTGCGCCACATCGTGTTCGAAGTGGGCGGCGGCGTCACCGGCAAGGACGGCAAGGTGGCCGAGGGCGCGTTCAAGGCGGTGCAGATCGGCGGCCCCTCCGGCGGCTGCCTCACCACGGACCACCTGGACCTGCCCATGGACTTCGACAACCTCACCCGCATCGGCGCCATGGTCGGCTCCGGCGGCCTGGTGGTGATGAACCAGGACACCTGCATGGTGGCGGTGGCCAAGTTCTTCATGCAGTTCACCCAGAACGAGAGCTGCGGCAAGTGCGTCCCCTGCCGCGAAGGCACCCGGCAGATGCTGTCCCTGCTGGACGACATCACCGAGGGCCGCGCCACCGACGAGACCCTGCCCCTGCTGGAGACCCTGGCCCGCAACGTGAAGCTGGGCGCCCTGTGCGGCCTGGGCAAGACCGCCCCGAACCCGGTGCTGTCCACCCTGACCCATTTCCGGGCCGAGTACGAGGCCCACGTGCACCGCAAGGTCTGCCCGTCGCGGGTGTGCAAGGCGCTCATGACCCCCAGCATCGACCCGCTGCTCTGCAAGGGCTGCACCCTGTGCGCCCGCAAGTGCCCGGTGGGCGCCATCTCCGGCGAGCGCAAAGCCCCCCACCACATCGACCCCGACAAGTGCATCCGCTGCGGCGCCTGCGTGGAAACCTGCAAATTCAACGCGATCACGGGAGCCTGACATGAGCGCTCAAACCCTTACCATCGATGGCTTCACCGTCCCCTTCGAGGGGGAGCGCAACCTGCTGGAAGTGATCCGCAAGGCCCACATCGAGCTGCCCACCTTCTGCTACCACAGCGAACTGAGCATCTACGGCGCCTGCCGGCTGTGCATGGTCGACGTGGAGGGCCGCGGCATCGTCGCCGCCTGCTCCACCCTGCCCGCGGCGGACATGAAGGTGCGCACCCAGACCACCCCCATCCGCGAGCTGCGCAAGGTCAACCTGGAGCTGCTGCTGGCCAGCGGCGACCACGACTGCCCCACCTGCACCAAGAGCGGCTCCTGCAAGCTGCAGTCCCTGGCCCAGCGGCTGGGGGTGGAGCGGGTGCGCTTCAACGCGCCCCGCACCAGCCTGCCCCTGGACCGCTCCAGCCACGGCCTGGTGCGCGACCCCAACAAGTGCGTGCTCTGCGGCGACTGCGTGCGGGTCTGCCAGGAGATCCAGGGCATCGGCGTGCTGGACTTCACCCATCGCGGCTCCCAGGTCACCGTCTCCCCGGCCTTCAACAAGCCCATGGCCGACGTGGAGTGCGTGCAGTGCGGCCAGTGCGCCGCGGTCTGCCCCACCGGCGCCATCACCGTCAAGCAGGACGTGGACCCGGTCCGGGCCGCCCTCAACGACCCGGCCAGGACCGTGGTGGTCCAGGTGGCCCCGGCGGTGCGGGTGGCCCTGGGCGAGATGTTCGGCCTGGGCGACGACGCCCACGTCATGGGCCGCACCGTGGCCGCCCTGCGCCGCCTGGGCTTCGCCAAGGTCTACGACACCTCCTTCGCCGCCGACCTGACCATCATGGAGGAGGCCCAGGAGTTCCTGGCCCGGCGCGAGAAGGGCGAGAAGCTGCCCCTGTTCACCTCCTGCTGCCCGGCCTGGGTCCAGCTGGCGGAGCAGGAGTTCGCCGCCGAGCTGCCCAACCTCTCCACCTGCCGCAGCCCCCAGCAGATGTTCGGCTCCCTGGCCAAGGAGACCCTGCCCGCCGAGCTGGGGATCCAGCGCAAGGACCTGGTGGTGGTCTCGGTCATGCCCTGCACCGCCAAGAAGTCCGAGGCCGCCCGGCCCGAGCTGGGCCAGGACGGGGTGCCCGACGTGGACTTCGTCATCACCACCCAGGAGCTGGGCCGGATGATCCAGGATGCCGGCATCGGCCTGGGCGAGCTGGAGCCCGAAGGCATGGACCAGCCCTTCGGCGTCAAGACCGGGGCCGGGATCATCTTCGGCAACTCCGGCGGCGTCACCGAGGCGGTGATCCGCCACGTGGTCGGGGTGCTGGGCGCGGGCCCGATCCGGGACGAGGTGCGCAGCGCCAAGGGCCGCCGCGCGGTCACCCTGGAACTGCCCGGCGGCGACGTGAAGGTCGGCGTGGTCTACGGCCTGGCCAACGCCAGGGCCCTGGTGGAGGACATCCGGGCCGGCCGCGAGCGCTACGACTTCGTGGAAGTGATGGCCTGCCCCGGCGGCTGCGCCGGCGGCGCCGGCCAGCCGGTGGCCCTGAACGGCGCGGTGCGGCAGAAGCGGGCCGAATCCCTGCGCCGCCTGGACGCCTCCATGGACCTGCGGGTGTCCAAGGACAACCCCGGGGTGGCCAAGGCCTACCATGACTGCCTGGGCTCGCCCAACTCCCCCGAGGCCCACCGCCTGCTGCACACCCACTACGCCACCCGCCGGCGCATGCAGGGCGAGGACATCGCCCTCACCGACGAAGGCGCCGGGCGCATCCCGGTGAGCGTCTGCGTGGGCACCTCCTGCTACCTGCGCGGCTCCCAGAAGCTGCTCCAGGAGCTGCTGCACCACGTGGAGGACAGCGACCTGGCCGAGGCCGTGGAGGTGCGGGCCACCTTCTGCATGGAAGGCTGCGACCGCGGCCCCACCGTCAAGGTGGCCGGCCACGTGCTGCACCGGGCCGACCTGGCGGCGGTGAACGCCCTGGTGGACCAGGCGAGGAAGGGAGAACTGGAACCAGCCGAGGCCGGCCATGCCTGCCATTGAGCTGGTGGTCTGCATGGGCAGCGCCTGCTTCTCCAGGGGCAACCTGAAGACCCTGGAGCTGATCCAGGGCTACCTGAAGGAACGGTCCCTGGAGCAGGAGGTGCTGGTCACCGGCACCCTCTGCCAGGACCGCTGCCGCCAGGGACCGAACATCACCCTGCAGGGGGAATGCTTCTGCGGCCTGGAGCCCAAGGCCGTGCTGGAGCTCCTGGAAGAACGCCTGGGCCGGGTTGCCGGAGGCGCGCAGTGAACCACGAGATGCCCATCTTCACGGAAAAGACCCAGTGCCAGGACTGCTACAAGTGCGTGCGGCAGTGCCCGGTCAAGGCCATCAAGGTCCAGAACGGCAGCGCCGCGGTCATTCCGGAACGATGCATCTACTGCGGCACCTGCGTCAACGTCTGCCCCGTGGGCGCCAAGAAAGTGCGTGACGACCTGTTCATGGCCCGGCTGCTGCTGAAGCGCCGGGCCAGGGTCGTGGCCTCCCTGGCGCCGTCCTATGTCTCCGAGTTCCCTGGCCTAGCGCCGGCCCAGATGATCCACGCGCTCAAGCAGCTGGGCTTCGAAGGGGTGTCCGAGACCGCCCTGGGCGCCCAGCAGGTGAACGGCGCCTGCGCGGCCGCCCTGGCCCGGGACCCCGGGGGCCTCACCATCTCCTCCGCCTGCCCCACGGCGGTGGAGCTCATCCGCAAGTACCACCCGGAGCACGTGCCGGCCCTGACCCGGTTCGTCTCGCCGCTCCTGGCCCACTGCAAGCTGCTGCGCGCCGAATACGGGCCGGAGGTGGGCATCGTCTTCTTCGGTCCCTGCATCGCCAAGAAGCTGGAGGCCGACCTGAACCCCCAGCTGCTGGACGTGGCGCTCACCTTCGCCGATCTGCGGCGCTGGTTCGAGGACCGGGCCATCGACCCCGCGGCCGAACCCCTTGAAACGGACGTCTTCATCCCCGAAACCGCCGCCGAGGGCGCCCTGTATCCCATGGACGGCGGCATGATCCGCGGGCTCCGGGGCGGGCTGCCGGAGGTGGACTTCATGGCCTTCTCGGGCATCCCCGAGATCCAGGAGGCCCTCCAGGGCCTGGACGGCGAGGTCCGGGGCCTGTTCCTGGAGCTGCTGGCCTGCCCCGGCGGCTGCGTCAACGGGCCCCAGGCCTCCCGCTGCGGCACCGCCGCCAAGTGGCTGCGGGTGCTCAACCGCTTCCCCGGGGAGCCGGTCGCGCCCAGGGCGCCCACGGTGGAGCTGGACGTCCCGGTGGTGGAGGCCGCCCTGGCCCACACCGCCCACAGCGCCGCAGACATCCAGCGGGCCCTGCGCATGGTCGGCAAGACCACCCCCCAGGACCAGCTCAACTGCGGCGGCTGCGGCTACGACGACTGCCAGGCCCTGGCCCAGGCGCTGCTGGACGGCCGGGCCGAAGCCGGCATGTGCGTCTCGTACATGCGCAAGATGGCCATGAACAAGGCCAACGCCCTGATCCGGGCCATGCCCAGCGGCGTGGTCATCACCGACGAGAACCTGGCCATCGTCGAGTGCAACCGGCCCTTTGCCGAGATGATGGGCCCGGACAGCCTGATGATCTACGAGGCCAGGCCCGGCATGGAAGGCGCCTCCCTGGCCAAGGTGGCCCCGTTCAGCAAGCTGTTCCGGGAGGCCCTGGAGCAGCATGGCGAACCCATCCGCAAGGACCTGAGGGTGGGCGACCGGGTGATCCGGCTGATGGTGTTCCCCATCGAGAGCGGGCGCATGGTGGGCGGCATCCTCCAGGACATCACCGAGCCGGCCGTGGTGCGGGAGCAGATCATCCAGAAGACCCAGGACGTCATCCGCAAGAACGTCACCACGGTCCAGCAGATCGCCTACCTGCTGGGGGAGAACGCCGCCGAGACCGAGCTGATCCTGGGCTCCATCATCGAGTCGTTCCAGCTGCCGCCGGTGCGCCGGCGCGAGGGGGAGGCCCCATGAGCCTCGCCGCCGGGCCCAGGCTGTTCATGGAGGTGGACTCCTACCAGGAGCGCAAGCACAACCAGGCCGCCTGCGGCGACGTGTTCCTGTCCCAGAAGATCAAGGAGGACCACCGGGTGATCTCGGTGCTGGCCGACGGCCTGGGCAGCGGCATCAAGGCCGGGGTGCTGGCCAACCTCACCTCCACCATGGCCCTGCGCTACATGGCGGCCGACGTGGACGTGCGCAAGGCCGCGGGCATCATCATGGCCACCCTGCCGGTGTGCGCCGTGCGCCAGATCGCCTACTCCACCTTCACCATCGTGGAGATGGACCCCTGGGGCGCCACCCGCATCGTCGAGTACGACAACCCGCCCTTCGTGCTCATGCGCGGCTCGGGCCCGGTGCAGACCCGGGCGGAGATCCTGCCGCTGCCGGACACCGAGGGCCGGGAGTCGGCCATCCGCCACACCCGGTTCGAGGCCCGGCCCGGGGACCGCATCGTGTTCTTCTCCGACGGGGTGACCCAGGCCGGGGTGGGCCGGGCCGGAACGCCGCTGGGCTGGGGCCAGGCGGCGGTCATCGAGTTCCTGACCAAGGTCACCCGGGAGCGGCCGAAGATCTCCGCCCGGCAGCTGGCCCGGACGCTGGTGCTCCGGGCCCAGGCCATGGACGGAGGCAAGGCCAAGGACGACATCACCTGCGCCGTGGTCTACTACCGCGAGCCGCGGGAGGTGCTGGTGCTCACCGGCGCCCCGGTGGCCCGGACCAAGGATGCGCAGATGGCCGAGACCGCCCTGGCCTTCCCGGGGCGCAAGGTGATCTGCGGCGGCACCACCTCCGCCATCCTCAGCCGGGAGCTGGGCCGGCCCCTGGCCATGGACCTGCGCCACCTGGACCCCGAAGTGCCGCCGGTGTCCAGCATGCCCGGGTTCGACCTGGTGACCGAGGGGGCCATCACCCTGGCCCGGACCGTGCGGCTGCTGGAGGAGGAGGAAGCCCCCGACCTGCTCAAGCCCAACGCCGCCACCCAGCTGGCCGGCATCCTGCTGGACAGCGACATCATCCACATCATGGCCGGCACCAAGATCAACGAGGCGCTCCAGGACCCGTCCCTGCCCGAGGACCTGGACATCCGGCGCAACATCCTGCGCGGGCTGAAGAAGGTCCTCACCGAGAAGTTCCTCAAAGAGGTCCGGATCACGTTCATCTAGGCCGTATACGTATTCATTCGTGTCCCGGACTTTCGCCCGTGGCCGCTTTCAGCGAAGCGCGCCTGCGCGCGCTTCGCTGAAAGCGTAGGTGCAGGATTCCAAGGGGCGTGTCCCATCGGAACACGAACGGACAACTGGCGATCGCACGGAAACGGACTATGCTCCCGATTTGGAGGCTGAATCGGGATCCAGGCGCTGCCGTGGGACCAGGGGATCCTCGCCAGCTGAACAAGCCTTGCCATTGCGGAGGGTCCGGGTCCCAGGCCGAGTGCAGGGGCCGGCCGGGGAACCAATGCCTTCCTGATTCCATTGTTGAAGGCATCCCCGCGCCAGCTCGGCCGGCGGACGCCCGGCATCCTTGAAACCCTTGGCCACCAGGAGTCATTCCATGCGCTCATTCACCTTGCCCTATCGCCAGGCCCTGCTGGCCCCGGCGCTGATCCTGGCCGGGGCGTTCCCGGCCAGCGGCCACCCCTGGGAGTTGCTGGAAAACCGGATCGTCAGCCAGTCCAAGCAGGACTGGAGCCTGGTCCTGAAGGACGCCGGCGGCCATTCCGGCCTCGCGCTCGGGGCCCTCACCGCATCCATGGCCAGCGACTTCGTGCCCACGGACCTGGAGGGCCATGCCTTCGCCATCGCCGCGAACCAGACCGCGCAGCTGTTCCTCAAGCGGGAGCCCCATGATGCGGGCGGCTCCCTGGCCTGCACCCTGAAGGCGGCGGATGGCACCGAAGCCGGTTTCCTGCTCACCGTCCATGGCTGGTCCAGCGAGTTCGAAAGCGGCCCCAGCACCGGCGGGAGCTCGAAGGTGAGCGTCCAGCCCGCCCAGATCACCCTGGACGACGGGGACGCGGGCACCCCGGCGCAACCGAAGGCCGAAGCCAAGGGCGGCGACTAGGATCGCGCCGGCGGGATCGGCCCCCGTTCGGAACTGCCGTGCAGGATCCAGCGCAGGGCCGCGGCGGTGCTGGCTTCGGCCGGGTCGCCCGGGGCGTGGTCCAGGTCGTCCTCGGCCGCGCAGGTGTCGCCCGGGAACTGGGCATAGGGCAGGCCGTCGAAATAGCCGCCGCACCCGTCGGCGTTCTCCACCTGGTGGACCACCAGGCTCAGCTCCAGGTCGGAGCCGGGAACGGTGAAGACGCTGCAGCCCACCGGCTTGCCGTGGGTGCGCTGCCCCACCAGCGCCAGGTTGCGCCGGTAGTACGGCGCCAGCGCGTGGACCACCGCCTCGCTGGCGGACCCGCTCTCCCGGGTGACGATGAAGGCGAGCTTCAGGGGCTGGACCGTCTCGGGCTGCAGGCGGAACCAGATGGGCTGGAACGCCGTGTGCCCGTGGTCATGGAACCGGAACATCAAGCCGCCGTCGGCCCCCGGCGCGCAGAGCAGGTTCGCCAGCAGCACCAGCGTGTCCAGGTCCCCTCCGGGGTTGTAGCGCAGGTCCACGATGAGGTCGGTCACGCCCTGCTGGCGGAACTGCGCCATGGCCCGCCTGAGCCCGGCCGCCGCGGGCGGCGCGAACTCCCTGAGCTCGAGGTAGCCCACCCGGTGCGGCCCGGCGGGGATGATGCGGGGCTCGGCCGCCTGGGGCACCGGATCGGCCTGGACCGAGGTCTTGCGCAGCCGGAGATCACGGACTTCCCCGCCGCCGGCCCGCTGCATCCGGAACCACCAGGGCTCGCCCAGCGGCACGGGGCTTTCGGGCCGGGTCATCCCGAAGGCGTACGCGGCTTGCGCCAGGTCCCTGGCGTCCGGCTGGGCCCGGTCGAGCCCATCCGGGGTCCGGGCCAGGTGCAGCAGCCGGTCGCCGCGCCTGACCCCGGCCCGGTGGGCGCTGGTTCCCGGCAGCACCTCGGTGACCCGCACCATGCCGTCCCGGTGCACCTGGTTGAACCCGAAACCCGAGTCCATGCCGCCCTTGGACAGGGAGAGCCCCTGGCCGCCGGTGCGCTGGCGCAGGCGGGTCCAGCGGTCCCGGCCCTTGGAGGCCCTCTGCACCAGGTCCCGGACCAGTTCCTGGGAGGTGGCGTAGTCCCGCACATCCACCTCCGGCAGCTCGTCGCGCCAGAGGTACTGCTGCCGGAACAGCGCCAGCAGGAACTGCTTCTCCCCATGGGGACCCGCCGGCCGCGTGGGCAGTTCCTGGGCGGCGGCTCCGGCCTGGCCGCCAGGACTCGCGGGCTGGGACCCGGCGCAGCCGGCCAAGGTCGCCAGCCCCAGGAGGCAGAGCGCCAGCCAGAACCGCCCGGGGTCGTAGAATCGTCGCAAGCGCCGCATGGGGGAAACCTCAAGAAAGAGTTGGCCGACCGTTCCGGATCCACCTGGGATGGCCAGGCCCCCTGCCCCGGGCCGGGCTCAGGGTGCACCGGAAGTTCATGAAGGTCGTGTGCGTTGACCCGCCCGCCGGTTCCCCGGGTTTAGGACGCGGTGGCGAAAAGTGTGGCGTGCACCTTGCCAAGGCGATTTAGATAATTATTTTATTAAGATCTCGCAGGCACGCCGCCCGCCCGGAGCGGGGAATGTTCCAGCTCTACACGCATCTCACCGAAGCTTCGCTCGCCCTGCTGGTCATCGCCGTTTCGGTGGCGCTGTCCGCGGTTTCCCTCTGGCTGTTCGACCGGATCATGCCGCGGCTGCGTCTGCAGGAGGGCAGCGACCAGCTGGGCCAGATCTACGGCGGCGCCATCGGCACCATCTTCGCGCTGATCTTCGCGCTGGTGACCATCGCGGTCTGGCAGAACTACGACAACCTGGAGGCCGGGGTGGGCCAGGAGGCCAACATCCTCAACAACCTGCACCGGAACCTGGAGGAGCTTCCGGCCGCCCGGCGGGAACCGGCCCTGGCCAAGCTCACCGCCTACGTGGACCGGGTGGTCACCGTGGAATGGCCGCTGATGGCCTCGGGCCGTCCGGATCCCGGCGCGGCGGGCCTGCTGGCGGAACTGGACGCCATGCTCCGCCGGCACCCGGCGGCCCGGCTGGACGAGTTCCCCGCCCAGCAGGAACGCCTGCAGCTCCTGGACCAGAACTGGAACCTGCACCGGAACCGGATCCAGGCCGACACGTCCTGCCTGGACCCCGCCATGTGGCTCACCCTGTGGATCGGCAGCGGGTTCCTGCTGTTCTTCTCCTGCCTGCTGAACATGCCCAGCCGCCGCCACCACTACCTGATGCACGGCATCCTGGGCGCCAGCATGGGCGTGTTCTTCTTCCTCCTGCTGGTCTACAACCATCCGTTCGCCGGCCCCGGCGCCATCTCCCCGGGCCCCCTGCGGGAGCTGACCGACCGGCTCTGGACCGCCCGCTGATAACTATTCTTACCAAACTAATAAGGTTACGCTTGCGCTGGGGCCCCGGTCCAGACGATCCTGTACCTTCACCGGATCCTTGCCCATTCCATGGCGCACGATCCAGCCGAGGCGGACCCCATGAGCGAATCGCACCACGACAGCAACGTGCCGGGCAACCCGGCCTACCACTTCACCACCGTCCCTCCCGGCACCCGGGCGGTGGCGGGGTGGGCCGGACGCAAGGAGCACCTGGGGGCCGCGGGCCTGGCCACCCAGTGCATCCACGCCGGAGCCCAGCCGGACCCCGCGTACGGGTCGGTGGCGGCGCCCATCTACCAGACCAGCACCTTCGCCTTCTCGGACATCCGCACCAACGGCGGCTTCGACTACACCCGCAGCGGCAACCCCACCCGGGAGCGGCTGGAGCAGGCCATCGCCCTGCTGGAGGGCGGCAGCGGCGCCACCTGCACCAGTTCCGGCATGAGCGCGGTCCTGGTGGCCCTGAACCTGCTGGAGCACGGCAGCCACGTGCTGTGTACCGAGGACTGCTACGGCGGCACCTTCCGCACCCTGGAGCACGCCAGGCTGGTCTACGGACTGGAGGTCAGCTACCTGGACCTGGCCGACCTGGAGGCCGTGCGGGCGGCCCTGCGCCCCAGCACCCGCATGATCTGGCTGGAGACCCCCTCCAACCCCCTGCTCCGGCTGTCGGACATCCAGGCCCTGGCCGGGGTCGCCCACCCGGCCGGCGCCCTCCTGACCGTGGACAACACCTTCCTGTCCCCGGTGCTGCAGCGGCCCTTCGACCTGGGCGCGGACCTGGTGGTGCACAGCAGCACCAAGTACCTCAACGGCCACAGCGACGTGGTGGGCGGCGCGGTGGTGGCGGCCCCGGGCCGGGACGCCCTGGCCCAGCGCATCGCCGCCCTGAACAACCTCCTGGGCACCAGCCAGAGCCCCCACGACTGCTGGCTGATCCTGCGCGGCCTGAAGACCCTCCACCTGCGCATGGCGGCGCACGAGCGCAACGCCATGGCCCTGGCCCGGGCCCTGGCGGTGCATCCCGCCGTGGCCGCGGTGAACTACCCCGGGCTGCCGGACCATCCCCAGCACGAGCTGGCCAGGCGCCAGCAGCGGGGCTTCGGCGCCATGCTCAGCTTCGAGCTCAAGGACGCCTCCACGGCGGCGGTGGAGCGGGTGCTGCTGGCCCTGCGCTGGTTCACCCTGGCCGAAAGCCTCGGCGGGGTGGAAAGCCTGGTGGCCCACCCCGCCAGCATGACCCACGCCTCCATGACCCCGGAAGCGCGCCGGCAGGCGGGCATCAGCGATGGCCTGATCCGGCTGTCCGTGGGCATCGAGGATGGGGCGGACCTGCTGGCGGACCTGGAGCAGGCCCTGGCCTGAAGAGCCATGTTTTCTGATCGATTTAAAAATAATTTTTTCTTGTCAAAATACTCAACAATGTGATTTCATAAAGTCACGGGCCTGCTTCCCCTGGCCCGGTCGCTTCCTTCGGGTCCAAGCCGGTGCCGCCACCGGTCGGCCCCTTGCACGCCCATTCGCTGATCCCCATCCCGGCGCAGCGTCCGTTTACAGGAGCAAATGATGAAATCCCAGTCCATCCGCCGAGCCTTCCGCACCGCCGCGCTGATCACGGCCGGCCTGCTCCTCGCCCTGGGCAGCGCCCGCCTGTCCGCCGCCGCCCCGCGGACGGTGACCTTCGGCACCGAGGGTTCCTACGCCCCCTTCACCTTCCTGGATGACCAGGGCCAGATCACCGGCTACGACATCCAGGTGGTCCAGGAGGCCGCCAAGCGGGTCGGACTGGAGGTCAAGTTCGTGCCCACCCCCTGGGACAGCATGTTCCTGGCCCTGGACAGCAGGAAGTTCGACGGCGTGGCCAACCAGATCTCCAAGAACGCCGCGCGGGAACAGAAATACGCCTTCTCCGACAGCTACCTGCTGGCGGGGGCCCAGATCATCGTCCGCGGCGACCGGGCCGGATCCTTCGGCGAGGGCCTGGCCAGCCTCAAGGGCCTGAAGGTGGGCACCGGGGTCGGCAGCAACTTCACCAAGTATCTGGAGGATTTCAACGCCAGGAACGGCAACGCCATCCAGCTCAAGTACTATGACGGCACCCTGACCACCGTGCTGCAGGACATCGTCGCCGGCCGGCTGGACGCGACCCTGAACGAGCGGCTCACGGTCGGCTACAACGTGGCCAAGCTCGGGCTCAACGTCAAGGTGGTGGGCGCCCCCATCGAGCAGGAGCCCTCCTTCCTCCTGTTCCGCAAGGACGCCGAGGGCCAGGCCCTGGCCGCCCAGTTCAGCAAGGGCATTGCGGAACTCAAGCGTGACGGCACCCTGGGCAAGCTGTCCCAGAAGTGGTTCGCGGGCGACTTCACCAAATAATGTCCAACCTGTTCGACGTATCGTTCTTCCTCTCCACCTTCCCGCACCTGGCCAAGGTGGTGCCGCTCACCCTGAAGATCACTGCCGTGGCCATGCTGCTGGCGGTGCTCGTCGGCCTGGGGGTGGCCCTGTGCCGGATCTACCGGATCCCGGGCCTGGCCCAGGCCGCGGCGGTCTATGTGTCGTTCGCCCGGGGCACCCCCCTGCTGGTGCAGATCTACCTTTCCTACTACGGCATCCCGGTGCTGCTGGAGTGGCTCAAGGCCCGCTACGGCTGGACCGTGGACCTGAGCCAGGTGCCGGCCATCGTCTACATCTACTTCGCCTTCACCTTCAACGTCGGCGCCTACCTGTCCGAGACCATCCGCGCCGCCATCCTGGCGGTGGACAAGGGCCAGATGGAAGCCGCCCTGTCGGTGGGCATGTCCACCTGGACCGGCCTGCGCCGGATCGTGCTGCCCCAGGCCCTGGCGGTGGCCCTGCCGTCCTTCGGCAACACGGTCATCGCCCTGGTCAAGGACACCTCGCTGGCCTTCATGATCTCCGTGGTGGAGCTCATGGGCGAGGCCCGGATCCTGGGCGCCCGGAGCCTGCGCTTCTTCGAGGTCTACATCGCCGTGGCGCTGGTCTACTGGGCCATCTGCATCATCATCGAGCGCCTCGTCATCCGCCTGGAGCGGCGCGTCCGGCATTTCGAAGGCACCGCGGCGGTGAGGCACGCATGATCCAGCTGAACGCGATCCACAAATCCTTCCATCATGTGCCGGTCCTGAAGGGGATCGACCTGCGGGTGGGCCGGGGCGAGGTGGTGGTGATCCTCGGCCCCAGCGGCTCCGGCAAGTCCACCCTGCTGCGCTGCGTCAACTTCCTGGAGCGGGCCGACTCCGGGACCATCCGCATCGGCGACCTGACCGTGGACGCCGCCCGGGCCCAGAAGGCCCAGATCGCCCAGCTGCGCCGGGCCACCACCATGGTGTTCCAGAACTACAACCTGTTCCGCAACAAGACCGCCCTGGACAACGTCATGGAGGGGCTGGTGACCGTGCGCGGGCTGGGCCGGGAGCCGGCCCGGGCCAAGGCCGAAGCCTGCCTGGACCAGGTGGGCCTGGCCAGCCGGCTGCATTTCTACCCCTCCCAGCTCTCCGGCGGCCAGCAGCAGCGGGTGGGCATCGCCCGGGCCATGGCCCTGGACCCCGAGGTCATCCTGTTCGACGAGCCCACCTCGTCCCTGGATCCGGAGGTGGTGGGCGGGGTGCTGGAGGTGATGAAGACCCTGGCCCGGGACGGCATGACCATGATCGTGGTGACCCACGAGATGGGCTTCGCCCGGGAGGTGGCCAGCCGGGTG